>JAABUY010000556.1_pt1 | contig 63160 bp, 58 predicted proteins | sample 5560271 | NCBI WGS metagenome assembly JAABUY01 (sample SAMN10711886, study PRJNA513374) | rock metagenome | isolation source: Antarctica rocks | place: Antarctica: Victoria Land, University Valley | reverse complement strand
TGGTTGGTTGGTTGGTTGGTTGGTGGAGATGTGTGCATACGTATATTCTTCTCTGTGTTGAAAGGGTAATTGCTGTAAATACATCCAAATGCTGTCAATGCCCACCCTCTTCCTCCTCCTCCTCCTCCTCCTCCTTTCCAGCTATGAACCCTACACCCATTCCCTCCTCCTCCTCTTCTTCGTCATCCCCCACCCTCTCCCAAACCCGGACCGTCCGATCCACGCCCCCACTAACAACCAACCCTTCCCCCCCGGTATCCACCCCCAGCACCACCCCCTCATGTCCCCCCTCCTCCTTCTGCAATACCGCTTTGCTCTGCACATCCCACCACAACATACCGCCGTCTTCGCTGCCACTGACTATGAATGCCTTGAGAGGCTCGCCCCGAATGTCTCCGCCGTAGGTTCCAAAAGCGCCGCTAAGGCTGAATTTCAGGTTGGTGTGGCCTTGGTAGGTCTTGACGCAGCGGCCTTCAATGTAGTTCCAGAGGCGGATGCAGGAGTCGAGCGTCCAGGCGAGGACGAATTTGCCGTTGGGCGAGAAGCGGACCGAGGTCACGGGGTCGTTGTCTTCGTGGACGAGGGTGCGGAGGCATTGGCCGGTTGCTGTGTCCCAGATGCGGCTGTTTTTAGTCCTTGAGTCAGCTAGTTGTTGTAGCACTAGTGAGGAAGGAATACACACATGAGTCCGTCGCCTGCGCAGCTGACGATCAGGGTGCCATCGCGGATAAAGTCAACGCCGCCGACGGGGTCGGAGTGAGCAGGAAGGGAGCGCATGACGCGGGCAGTGCGGACGTCCCAGAGGAAGACGGCTTCATCGTAGGAACCGCTGACGAGCATGTTGCCTTTGGGGGAAAAGGCAATGGAGTAGATGTAGTTGTGATGGCCAAGAAGAGGCACAGGGTAGGGTCTCCCCTATAATCGGGCTTAGCTATTGCGGTGCAAATGACGATAAAGTTGTGCAAGACTCACGGTAGACACATCCCAGAGTCGGATAGACTTGTCATCAGACCCCGATGCTAGCGATTTCGAATCGGGACTCCACGCAATTGTGGAGATGCCCGCGAGATGGCCCTCGAGCGAGTGCAGGTGCTTGCCCGTAGCAGTGTCCCATATCCTGATCGTCGCGTCAGCCGCTGACAAAAGACTTCAGTCAGCTCCTACTGACTTGGTCCTTGGAGAGCATTCAACTTACAGCAACTGGCGATCATTCGCCCATCAGGGGAGAACCGCACCGCAGCTACTCCCTTCCTGTGGCCCTTCAACACCATCTTTTGCTTGTATCGCACATATGCCGGCCTCCTCCTCGGCGGTGTTGCTGACCGGGGAGTTTCAATTGAGCGCTCTTCCGTTGCAGATTTGTCGCGTGATTGCCTTTGGCTCCTGTTCCAGCTTTCACCACGGTAGAACGTATGGATTGTGTGGTCAAGTTCGTCCGGACTGCCTTCGGAGCCCGAGTCATCGTAGCTTCGTCGCAGATGCTGTTCTCGTTCTCCCGAGTCGCGCTTGGGATTGGAGGTATTGCGAGAATGGTATGGATGGCTATAAGAAGCTTCATGGTCGGAGCTGGCAGCAAGTTCGTCAGGGGAACTGTAGCGGGGGGTGTTTCCGTTGCCATTGACACGTCTCCTTTTGGGGGAGCGACTGCTCTCGAGATCTGAGTCTTCCATACTGTAGATGATCCTCACAGAGCAAATAAGTATTGTTCGTCGACAGGCCTCAACGGAGGATCAAGCGTCCAAGTGCGTTTGATAGGGCTGAGAATTACCGAAGATACACGTCTTCTCAATCCTATCTTTTTGAACGTTGCCTCGATCCTTTACTCATCTTTATGGGCTCTCGTTTTTGTTTAGAGATGTTCTCCATAATGTTCACATAGATTGCTTGTGTTGTTACCCGCATTCATCTCTATCAATCGAGAGCCTGCATTTCCTTGGCTGCAGTAAAATTTGGTAAAGGTCTTCGACTATGACATCTAATTCATATTCTCCGTCAACTTTAAACATAATTTCATACAACTGTTTAGGTCTCAAATACATATCTAAACACCGCAAAGAACGCTTGAGCGAAATCGGGAGACAGTTAGCCATCGCCAGCCCTATTCCCGAAATCGTCGGTCTCCAGGAGTGCTGGACCCAGGAAGACTACCATAGCATCCGCGGGCAGACCGAGCACATCCTTCCTTATAGCAAATTCTACCACAGCGGTATCTTCGGCGGGGGTTTGGCTATACTCTCAAAATGGCCAATCTTCGAATCCAATATGGTCCGGTACCCCTTGAATGGGCGACCCACGGCATTTTTTCGAGGGGATTGGTATGTTGGTAAAGGTGTTGCTTGTGCCAAGATCAGGATGGGTGCTGGTCAAAGTGATGTTGCCGAAGTTTTCTGCACTCATCTACATGCACCTTATGAAGGGGAACCAAACGACTCTTATCTTTGTCACCGCACCGCCCAGGCATGGGAGATTGCAAAGCTCATGCGCGAAGCTGCGGAAAGGGGCCATCTGGTGATTGGACTGGGAGACTTCAACATGCTTCCCCTGTCTTTTGCTCACCAACTAATAACCGCTCATGCCCCTGTCCAGGACGCCTGGAGGGTGCTGCACCCGGATTCTTCAATTGGTGCCGCCATTGATGTTGCAGAACAACAACGAGGCCGCGAAATCCCGACTTCGTCGTTCAATATGACAGAGAATGGAGCCACATGCGACAGCGTAATGAACACCTGGCGCTGGAACAAGAAACAGCAAAAACAGCTTGACAGAGGCGAAGACGTGTTTATTGAAAGCCAGACCCCGGATCCAGGAGCCAAAAGACTCGATTACATCTTCGTCGGAACCAGTACCGCCCCCACCACCTCAACAGACCCGCCGTGGCAAGTCCAATCCATCAAACTGGGCATGACAGAACGGCATCCCTCCCTCAAATGCTCCCTCAGCGACCACTTCTCCGTCGAAGCCACCCTTTCCCGCGCCCCAAACGCCCTCTCAAACGGCACCCCTTCCCCACCCCCTCTCCCACCAACCTATTCCTCGCTAACCCCCTTAACCTACACAACCATCCTCTCCATGATCCACACCTATACCCTCCGTGAGCGCCGCCAACGTCGCCTTCGCCTCAGCCACTTCCTCCTCTCCATCCTCATCTCCATCGGCTGCTTTGTAGCAATCTGGTGGTCTCCGCGCCCGTTTGTGGGGTTTCTGCTCGTGCTGGTGAGTACATTAAATTTGGGGGCGGGGATTCTGGATGGGTTGATTGGGGGGCTATTTGTGGGGAGTGAGATTCGGGCATTGAAGGAGTTTGAGTGGGAGATTCAGAATACGAGGGATGTTGCTGAAGGGAAGGGGATGGCGGTGAAGGACGGGTAAGGGAGGATAGTGTCGGTTTGGGATATGTATGCGGGTATATATGCGCGGGGAGGAGTGGGTTGAGTTTCATATACACACCAAATTGCGTATACCGCACTACACGAGCCACAGCCATGTGGTCCACTGACAAGTCCGGAAACCACCGCCGTGCACGCTTCCAGTCATCTTGTAAGAACATGGAAGATAAAGAAAAAAGGATGGAAAGTTCAAAGAAACCGAAGGATCATGCTGGACTTCGACGGCATTTGAAATAAGTAGAACGCGATCATGGACATTAGATATGCTACCTCATGCAGAAAACAAACTTGCTAAAATGGGTATAAGCTGCTATCGTAGAATGAGAATATGCAGAGCTGATGGACTATTTGGTAAACATTGAGCAGTCATGAAAGGAAACGAGCGCAAGAATTATCAACGCAATCAAGCAGTGACCTAGTACCCCTTTAGCGCTCACGCTTGAACAACGCGGGTTTCCTATCGGAACAACCGTGCTATAACCTATTGGCTATCTATTCGAAAATGGAGTACACTTCACTCAAAACCGCGAGAACAAGCAGGTGTCCCTTCTGCAGTACCTCATCCGAACGCCCCACAACCCCCGTTCAGTCATACAATCGTCGCCCAGTTTTAAAGCATTCCTTGGCCTTGTCCGGGAATCCACGTCCTGCTCGTTATATGCTTGGATGGAGTAAAGCACCAACATCCTTACAAAGTCTCCCAACCTCCATTGTTGATATCCGCCTCTAATTTCCTACTAATCATGGTCGGAATGCCGTGCTGCAACCACACATTCCGTAATAGCGCATCATATCTCTTCTGGTTCAGAAATAGCTGCCGGTTTCTTCTTAGTCCCGGGTCGACCTCGCCGTGCTTGTCGAGATAAGGCGCGTGGGACCAGCTGCCGTTTTTGTTGTGCAGGTAGAGAACGGTGCATTTGCGGATGTTGATAAACAGGCCAACGTCATGCCCACAACTATAAGATTCACTGTGAGTAACGATATTTGAATCGGAAGAAGGTTGGCACTGACTTTTCCATGTGCTGGTTGCATCCGCCGATGCCACTCTTGTTACAACAGGTTGCTTGACTGCAGAAAATGTTTCCACAGAACAGACACAAAGTGGGGTCGACAAGTTCTTTCCCAGTGGTTGGGCATCGGCGTCTCATTGTCTCATGCGTAAGCGTGTCGTAGTGCTTCGGCAGTCCAATCAGCTCGAAAATGGCAGGATGACTGGGTCTCAGGCCTTGCGACGCAGTGAGTTTCGTTGGGGGTTCCCATTTCCAATGATCAATCCAACCAGCAACCACTGATTGAGTTACCGAGGGGTTATCATCGGTCAGATCCCCTAGTGACGTGAATAACTCTTGGAGAGACGGAAGACGCAAAGCTTTTGTTAGCCGATCAAGTTCTGGTACATCAATATCTGCAAAGCCAGTGTCAGGGAAGTCAACACCATATCTTACATGTAAAAGGATGGTGACTTTGCGTAAGAAGGGTAGAGCATAGGTGGTAAGAAGTTTGTAGATGCTTCGAGAAGCATTTGCAGCGGGTCTGTCTGGTATCCGGTATCCGCCGATGTTGGCGTAATTGACGATACTCAGGATAAAGGTGTCACAACTTTGCAGAACATCAGGATTGGTTTGGAGCTGGGTATCTGCGTTCCACGTGGCTGGCAAAGGCGGAAACCGTGATATGTTCAAGCAAAGAACCACTTTGACGATTTCTAGAAGGTAGCACAAGCGGATGATGTGATGGATCTCGACGTTGAACGCAGGGACGAGGCAGACTGAGCAATCGGTAAGGAAAACAAAAGAATCTTGTGACAGAACAGGCGGCATCAAGTGTTTGCTCCAGAACTCCGGATGGTTTGGAGCAATCTGAGGATGACCAGCAAAGAGCTGCGAGAGCTGGTTCATGTTTGTCTCGCAGAACTCTACAGCCGATCTGTTTTTTCCCGAATTGCGCATTCCTCCAATGGCAATGTAGGATGACGCGGTTTCTGAAAGTATACGTAGGTGGGTTAAAGCAAGAGACGGGATCTTGTCTAGCAAGATCATTCCCGGCTCAGACCGGACACCTCGCTGAGCAACTTCTGTGGCTGCAATCGAAAATCCAAGCGTTTTGGCGAGGGCGTCGGTTTGTGTCAAGTCTTCTGTAGTACCAGCGGTCTGTGTGGGATAGAATCGGGAGGAGAGCTCATTGGCTTTGATAGTATCTCGTAACCGGTTGTAAACAGACCCGAGCTCCTGCATCAACAAGGAGTCCGCTGCCAACGGCTGATTAAGAGAGACGAGGCCGTGGCCCTCATCACTTGGGAAGATCCCGGGCATTGGGCTTCTATTGGATTGCTGTGGCGAAGTTGGAGCTGTAGGCTGGTGCTGGATCAACTGGGTGAGCCTGCTCGCCAGGGGGGGAATCACGGCCTTCGAGATGTAGTTTACAAAGAGATCCTGGTGCCGAGTGCTGCCTTGGTTGCGATCCTCGACAATTGCCTGCTTGTAAAACCGTGATACGGCAAGGCCTATGTGTATGTTGATCCAGTCATCAAAAGAGTCCTCCACTTGAAGCAGGCCCGGGTAAACCTCCTCTTTGCCTCTCCAAATGATAGGCAGGAAAGTATTGCCAAGTGCTTTACACAAGGGGCATACAAATTCCTTCCGGTTGAGCCGCTCGGGATGATTCCGAGCAATCTGTTGAAGCTGCCTCCGCTGAGCGGCAACACAGTACCCTTCGAAACAGGAGTAATGCATGATGTGGCCACATCCAGTAGATACTGGGCCCCTCAAGACGTGTGAAGATGGAAATCCCTTTCCAAGTCCTTGATGCTCAGAGAGTATTTCGTGGCCGTCAGAAGCAAGTTTACGTATTACTTTTCGATTCTTTCCGGCAACGCCAGAGGGCCGAATACTGTCTGCTGAGCGATCAAGGTCGGCTGGCGTCGAAAAAACTTCGTCCACGAAGTCGGCGTCGTATAGATCAGTCTGGCGGAGGATTGTGCTGTTTGTGACAAGGCCGAATGTTCCATACAGTCGTGTGTCATTTGTCTCTGCTTGGCATAAGATACATTTGCCCGTTGGATACTTCCACTTCTTTTTGTGTTCTTCTGTTGCACCAGTTCCAACCGAGTCTAGGTCATCAAAGTCGTCGTCACCCCAATCAATACTATCCTGATGTTCCAAGAAATTCTGCTGCTGTTTCTGAAATTGTGCCATGACCTTCGCTTGCCGGTCTAATGCCTGTCGTTTCTTCGCCTCGTGAAGTTCTCGAGCTTGCCGCTGCTGAGCCTCCAGGTCAACAGCGAGCGGAGTTGTTAGGGTCCGAGTACCAAGTCTGTCCTGTGGTATATGCTGAGGTACCTCTTGGGATGGGTAAATTTGCGACAACGCCGATGCATAGGTACGTGGCCGGCGCTGCTGGAGCCGTTGCAGGATAAGGTGGATCTTAGGATGGCATCCTTTGATCTCCTCGCTTTCTAGCATTTTCACTAGAACACTGAAAATTGTCGGCATGAAGTGACCTATGTGTGCACGCTTGCATAGAGCATGAAGAGCAAAAGATTGCGGTTGTTCAGCGCTACCGTTGTCTTCATTAGTCTTGTCTTCTAGGACCGCTGATAACACAAGATGTAATACGACCTGAACAAATGCCTCGACTCTCGTGCTTGGTATTTCTAGTGACATCTGGGTCTTCAATGGATGCATGAGAGAGTAGTACATGATCTGCGCAAAAAGTGTCGTCCAAGTAAAAGATGGAAGTTGACTGAATACCCCTGTAGGTATGGGTCGGAACCGTGGCTCGAGAACGATTTCAGAAACCGGCTTTCCAGTCTTCTTGCTAATCCACGTTCGATATGCGTTCTCAGCCTCATCTCTCTGGTTTTTGCTGTAGTGAGCTATGTAGGGATCAATGTCTTCAAGATATTCTGGTTTGAGTTCGAACGTGCCGGTGTCAGATAGGCCTTCGGGAGCCCGGAAATTGGTCATTTCCTCAAGGATATCTTGGAATTCTTCCGAATCTTGGACCTTGTCCGCCAAGCGACCACAGAGATCAGAGAATGATAGGGGTTTGAAACACAATATGTGAGCAATGTCGCGGCGGATGGCGAGTGATTGAGGGCTTGTCTCTTCCTCCAAAGGCTGAAGGGATGTTCGATCGCTTAAAAGAACAATTAACAGATGGATAAAGTCCTCTGCAACATCCAAAAGCTGACTTGGTTCGTAGCCAGGTCTAATAACATAGTTGCCCCTCATCCAGTCGTTCATTCCGAATCGGTCGATTATAGAGGCCAGTACTCTGCTTGGATTGCAGACAACCATAGCAGTTTGCAGCAGGAAAATATCACGGTGATGTGCTAGATCTCGATGTAAGACACCCCGGTAAGTGCCCATCTGATGTCGGAGGCTCAAGCCGTTGCGTACCCACATCCCAGCCTTCATCTGAGCCAGCCAAGCACATACACGTAAGGGTGAGTCGAAAAGAGCCATTAGATAGCTTTCAGGATCAAAATCAGGAACCAATGCTCGATATGGAGGTGGCTCTTTCAGATCCTTCAACGTGAAGTATAGAAGGTGCCTTAGCTGATCTTCAGACATGCTCTTACCGCAATCTATTAGCCACGAGAGTGTGTAATGGAGTGCATGGTGAAAACTGATAGGTTCTTTTTCTACCACAAAATCCACAACGGAGTACTGAGGGGCATGCCCATGTTCGTCTGCATCGAACTCGAAAGCCAGCAGCGTCTTGAATCGGGTTTCAGATTTTATCTCAGCTTGATCAAACCGCACACGTTCCGCCCCTGTGGCATTGACAACAGTCGCTTTCGCTACTGTACGTATCGCTTTTGCTAGACTATAACCGTCGTCATCCTCTCTCAATTTGAACGAGTCTGCAAACTGCCGACAGAGTTTGTTTATCTCTCTTGTTAGTAATGATGCACCGATCCACGCATCGGTTTCGTACTCTACATGATCTCCAACAGCTCTGACGTTAGGACATATGCCTTGGGGTAGCCTGATCAAGTCGAGAAATTGCAAGATGTACCTTTCCTCGGTACGAAGCTTATTCTGAACATAGTCTGAGCCGAAGAGGTACTTTAAGTCCATGAAGAAGTGATACATTCGGCGATTCGTGACAGATCCAGTATCGAATGATAATGTAGCACTGCTGGACATCTCCCACGGATGGCCTACTTGACGGCTTGTTAGAAAGGTATAGAGAATGGCCATTAAGTTTGTGAGAAAATTGCCGCGCTCCACGATTTCTTGCGTTATCGATGGGGTGGTAAGCATCTGTAAGGATAGATTGATTATCGAATGGTCTGGTTCGCGGTCCGCAATAAGATATAGCTGGGCTAATACGGTATACAGGCCGGCGAACCGTAGGCCTAAGATGCGCTTGAATTGAGGAACTGTCACAACCGTACTGATGTACAGGTCTCGTAGATCGATCCGAGCTTTTTTCCAAAGCCGGAGATCAAATAAGATCATCCAATCCAGTCTGACTCTTTGGCGAAGATCCTCATGTAACAAAACGGGCTCTCTCGATACGTACCCTTGCGGCTGCTCGAGCCAATATCCAGGAGGACGAGCTTGGAAAAACTTTCGACGTGTATGCCATGGCGTCTTTGGAATCTCGATGTTGACTTTTGGAATGGGGTCACCACCATCGGAATCCGAGAACGTCGGCGCGTGATCGCGGCCTATAAGCTGTTGGAGCGATTGGGCCGCTGGTGGAGGATGGGGAGGAGGAGGTGGAGGTGGAGGGTAGCCGGCATACGTGGCCTCCGAAACTTCGGTTTCCTCCATGTCCGCCGTCCGCATCTCTAGGTCTCGATTGGGGTCCACATTCACTATTTCAAGATCTAGCTCCATTTCATCATCATTAAGTTGGCTGTCCGCCTCATCGTCTCCGTCGTCATTCTCGTGATCATTGGTGTTCAGGTCTGAATCGCTCTCGTTTCCAACAATTCTGAGATGACCAGCCAAGGCATCGCGTCGTGCTGCTTGGTTGAGCATATTTTCACTTATCTCGGCGGACTCGTCGATCTCATGATCATCGATACCATTCTTGCCAACTGTTGAGTTGACTGCTTTACTACCAGTGCGCCAGACTTTTAACATCTCCTCGCAGAGTATTTGGCGTAGAATAGTATTATCTTCTCCAACAATGCATCCTGAAATATCCACCAGCCATTCTATGATGGTACCACACATCTGTTCTCGGAACGTGTCCCGCGAAGATCTTATAGTAACCGTGATTTTGATAGCTTCGATGATCTTGGCTGTCTTTAGGAGCTTGCCAATATCTTTAGAGTAGCTAACGACGCTGCGTCCCATATCGTTCGTCTCGTTGGCTTTATCTAGACCAAATGAGAGCGCCTTCTTACAAGCTCTAGCTACCTGGTTTTGTACTTCATCAACCGTGTGCTTCTCGTCGTTCCACAGAATCAGTGCAAACTCCGGGTCTGTATCTGTATCCTCTTCGTACCACTTGGAGGCCAGAAAAGACAACCGTTCATCCTCTCTAATGGTCTGCTCTGTTTTTGGGATGCGAAGCTGTTCCGGTGAACAAGATATCACATCGCACATGTAGTCAATAGCCCGGCCAATAGTCATCCTAATGCTCTCCACCAAGTCATCCGGAAGTCTTTGCGCTTCTCTTTGCATGCCAGCCACGGTTGAAGTATCCAAAGTATGTATAGCACAATTGACGGGCAACCTCCAGGCTTCTGCGTCTCCACAATCGCAGCAGCCGCTGTTGCCAGGTGACGTACTGACGTAAACCATATGTCCTGCATGATCTGATGAGTCGAAGCATTGGCTGCAAAGCACACATGTATCATCCAGAGTACACGTTTTGCACCGATATGTAGCCTCCCCACTCTTGAATATATGCCCACAAGGCTTGCCCCTAGCTGCCTCCATGTACTCTGCACCCTCTACCATCCCTTGGGAATCTCGCAGGATCCAGTCCTTCTTAGCCCTGGGGACCTTCCCCTTGAAGAGTATGCGGAGGTAATCATTGTTCTCAGCTGCTAGCGACCTGAAAAGGGCTTGCTGGAGCGCCTGACTTGCTTCGGTACCATATCGATACCCGTGCGCTCGGGGAAGGTCACAGAGAATTTGGCAAAGCCGTTTTTCACGGCTTAGGATTAGCATCGTTGCGAGACAGGCTCATGGCTGGCCCATCACTATGCTTAGTGGTGATTGTTGCTTTGATGATTTGAGGCCCAGCAAAAGCGGATATTTCCTATCGCTATCTCCTTAGCACAAGAGGCCTCAGTAGTATATAGAAGCCTTCTTCATCATATGTGAACCAAGATATCAGACTTTGTCAAGCCTTGAAAGTGGAGTTGGTGAGCGTCGGTGTTGTGTTGGGACTTGGAATCAAGTGCAAGATGGACGAGCTTACGAGACAAGTATAAGAGCCAAAACACTAAGATTCCAAAGTGAATCAAAGAGCAGTCTACTGGTTGAGGAGCATGAGAGATTTGTTCTAAGGTTTTGATCTATGTTGACATTGTTGTTACAACCTCAAAAGCCAGGATACGCCAACCATCACCCTTCCCAAGTCCCAACGAACAGTCGTGCATGGTAGCGCGTACGTCTGTAGTGGCGGCCACGATCTTGTTCTCTGTTTGATGTCTTCTTCGCTGCCCTCCAAACTATGTACAGCACCGAGCCCAAGCTCATTCATCGTCATGCTGAATATATTTCTGCTTGATGTCCTTCCATTGTCGCTAGAAAGGGCCATCAGCAACTTAATGACATGTCAGAATATGCATCCCTCAACATACACCCTTGTTGTTTGTGTCCCAGAACTTCGTTATGGCGCTATCAAAACCACTGTAACAATATTAATTAGTACCTGTATATGAGCATCCTCCTAGCCGGCTGATGCTTCTCACATCTCAAAGGTGAATGCACCGATAAACACGGCAGCCAGAAAGGTAACGTTTTGCCGATATATGGAGCTTCATCAATGTTAGTGGGGCTTTCCCAGTTGTTCGGATTCGGTGGACTTGCTTGTAGACAGCGGAAGCGATCTTGGACTTCAATTAGCGTTGATCAGAGTAAGAGGAAGTACACAAACTTACACCAGGCATTTTGACGGGTTGACCGCCTGAGCTGGACTGAAGTACACTCAAGTGGAATTGATGTGACAGTGACGTGCGGAAGTTGAGGTTCGACAGTTCGGCGCTACCCTCGTATGCACGCCTAAAATGTTATCGACTTCTATGCCATCGGCTGGCGGGATGTTAAGGTACCTTAAGGTAGTTAATATCTTGGTATCAAATACCGAGTTAATTGAGATGTAAGTCAGCAGTTTTATACGATTTCTGCTGGATTAGACCTGTGTAGAACCATCTCTTATACGAAGAAAAAAAGAATATATGAAAGCCATATCTTATTCGAACAACGGGTAATTTACATGAGATTTGTACCTAGAACTATTTCCTAGTGACTAATTAGTTTTCACCGCGCTAATGAGAAATCTACATAGAGATACGAATCAGGGATAGGGATCGGTAATGACCGTCATTTCGATGGTATGACAAGTCATGTGACGTCAAGTCCTGACATGGATCTGACCTGACAAATGACATGACAGCAGTCTAGCCCGATCGTGTTTCACGCTAACCTTTTCAAGATATAGGCTAGCCCGTTTCGATAGAACATGTAGGGGTAGAAAAAAACCGTTTATTCTACAATAAACGTGTATAATACCTCTTAGCGGTTTATTCATGTTTGTTTATTGGTTTTATATTATGTAAGCAAGCTAAACCCAGCTGGTTTAGCTCAGGGGGTCTGACCTCGCTGTCACGGTGTCACCATTGCTTCATACGAGTATGGAGTAGATCTATCTTCCTACCACCAGCCATGCCTCCGCAACGCGGTGGTAAGCCCCGGAACGAGGTCGTTGCTGAAGCCTTTCAGCAGATAACCGTACCTGGAAGAGCTCTTACTACAGTTCGATGCCGTCACTGTCAATACGTACTGGCAATGGGAGCTACTCGTCAGCAGGCTCATTTGGATAAGTGCACTGCTTACATCAATAGACCTATCAATTTGCCACCTTCATCAGTTCAAACGGAGCTTCCACCGAAAATTCGACCATTGCCGAGCTCAACTATTAAGACACTGAATCGAACGGCAGCAATGGCAGTCTACATGTCGAATTTGCCACTTAATCACTACGAAAACCAGTACGTTCGAGCTCATGAGCACGCCTTTCATACTGGAGCACTTTCTGAATAGCTCCGTCGATGGTCACATGCTCATGGAACAGCCAATTTAGTTGATACTATAAATATAGGTAGCCACTACAGAAACACCACCTAACACTGCTGGCACACCACCCACTACCTTACTGGCACACCACCCCCTTGCACTATTCTAAGCCTAATAGGGTAATTTCCAGGGTCCACCGCGTTTGTTGTTCACATCCTCGCCGCCGTCGCCATCCTCCTCCTCCTCCACCTCCTGCATTTGCGTTCACCTCAAGGCTGCCATGTGCGCATAAGATACAGGAGCGACTGTACGATAGAGCCGGCGGTGGAGTGTTGAAGCTGGAGGATGCACATCGTCACTGGCTGTACACAAAGCCGCCTCGGGCGGCGGCAGCGAGGTGGACGAGGAGGTGCCCGAGGGGGCACTGCAGAGGGTCAAATTGGCGATGTTCCGGCCTCCTACATGAGCGGTTTTCAGATGTAATTTAGAGAAATAAAAGTCGATTCTGAGCATGCAAAAGATATGTTTCAGGTTTGAATTTGCATTGGGAGACCGGCGAGAAAATACATTGAATTTGGTGGTAGACAGGCGCAAAACTATGTGTATCCCATGGCCTTCCTTTGTTCTTGTTGATGTTGTTTGTTTACGGGGTCACTGGACCCTGGAAATTACCCTATTAGGCTTAGTGCAGGGGGTGGTGTGCCAGCAGTGTTGGGTGGTGTTTCTGTAGTGGCTACCTAAATATATACCCCCCCTGCTACTACCCCTGTGTATAATACATGCTTCAATAAACATGTTCGTGCCCTACTTGCAATTTCCGAACAACTTCCGAAACCTCCCTTTCCCCAACCTTTCTACATCAACCATCACCTCTATTGACTGTTATTTCTACTCGATATAAGCACTATGCTATCTGATTCAGCTGTACACGTCGCGTTTACCGAGTCAATCGTTCCAGGAAGAAGAGAAAGAGTAGTAAAATGCCGCGAGCGTACACTACGAAAGCTCATAGGGGTAGAAGATCAGTGGTTGGAGGAACAAAGTTCGATGTTGGGAGTTCGAGAAAGGGATGAAGATTACACCATAATTTGCTCTGTTTTCTCTGTTTTCTCCGGGTTCTCAGGCACTCCGAAATTTTTAGAACGCTCAGCCCTATAGTCGATTCCTGGGCTCTGATTGGTCAAAAGCCTTAGTAATATATATATAAGCTGTCTTATTGGCTGTCAAGTAGAAACATGTGACGTCCGCATGACCGAAAACATCTGACCTGACCTGACGGTCATATGACCATCCGTGATCCCTAAATTCAGGAACGTCTTCTACCAATTCAAGGCATCCTTTCATCAAGTAGAGAAACACTCTCTTATAGACCAGTACCCCCATATGTATAGCCAGCGGTCCAAAAAAAACCACCTTTCATACGCAAACACCCCTTATACTAGAGCCATATCTTATATCTCAATTAATTCGGTAGTGAGAAAATTCGAACTTTCGATCCAAAGCCGTATTCGGAACTATTATTACTGTATTACGCGGCGTACTAAACACGACTACTTGTAATACTCTAACTAACCGATTCTCATTTAGACCTGTGATCAGTGTTTTAATGCAGAGGCTGCGGAATGACTCTTATTTTCCCCAAGTTTGGCCCTCTGCTCATGCTTGGGCTGCATCAGCAGATGTCTTACTTGACTGTCGCCAACTTCCCATGCTGCCTTCTACCTAGCTTCTGCAACAGTTGACAGAACTATGGTCTTCTGGCATTCTGCGAGGGCAATACGATGGTATCTTAATGGTGGTATTCGATCATTCGCATCGGTGACGGCGGGCATAAGGCTTTCGCGAAGCCATGAAGTTCTGACGACCACGATAGCCACGAAAATATGGCAGCCATAGAAGAGAGGAAACAAAGATATGTAGCCCTTGCCGCCATGTCTGGGCTCATGTGGGGAATTTTCTTCGGTACTCTCGCACTCCCAAATTTTGGGGACTACACATTATGCTAAACCCCTTCTGTGACAGTTTATGATCTTCCGGCCTCCCTTTCCACACATCTCCAAGCGCATCTCTATCTCAGTGATACAGAGTATGCATATACCATCTCAGTTCTATATACTGTGTACTCGCTCCCAAACATCGTTCTATCATTTGTTGGTGGGTTCGTGGCTGAGAAATACGGTACGGCGAGAACCCTCGTCTGGACCCTGGGGTCCATAGTATGTGGGCATATCATGTTCGTTTTAGGAGTGAAGACTAGATTGGGATTACTGCTAGTGATCGGACGAATCGCCCTAGGCCTGGGTGGCGAGGTAGCAGGAGTTGCTGTCAGTGGAGTTGTCAGCGCTTGGTTTCGGTGAGTTGACCCTGATTGGCAATCAGAGTCTTTCTTGGTTTTGCTTACATAATTCAAGAAACACAGAACTATCGCTCTCACTGGCGATTCTTACATGCATTTCACGGCTAGGTGGCGTTGCAAATCTACTCATCATTTCACGAGTGACACAAAGTTCCGGCGTCGTTACTGCATTCTGGCTCTCTGTTCTGGCTCTTGTGGTGTGCATATGCGGTGTTTTTACAATCTTGTTGGTCGGCACAACGTCGAATAAAGTCGCGACGGTGTTGACAATATCACCAGCTAGGCGCACATTCATAAGTCAGGTACAACATTGTATCATCAGCTTGTGAAATCTCCCAGGTGCATTCTGGATAACTGCTATTAACAGCATGGCCATTTATGGATGTATGATTTCATTCAAGAATTCTGCATCGAGGTTTCTAGCTGCAGCATATTATGGGGGTGACTTGGCGCTTGCAGGATCAGCAGTGGGGTATATTTGCTCCCAGAATGTCGAGTAGTTGCTGCTAACACTGAAGAAGCCTTCCAGACGTTATTTCGATAATTCTTGTTTTATTCTTCGGCTTTCTACTTGAATTTCAGCGCTTTGAGAATCATTCAATGATCATCTTCTGCGCGAGTATTATGACGGGTTTCGCTCACCTTCTCTTTCTATTTATCATGAGTTAACAGATATTACCGCTCTGCGTGCTAGAAACGGCATATGCACTCTACGCGGCAGCGCTATGGCCAAGTATCGCCAAAATCATCTTAGAAGTGTCCATTTCTGCTTCTCCTGTACAAACTACGTTAATCGAACAGAGTGTGTTGCTTGCCACAACTTTAGATGAATCTGAGTATTCTCGCTTAGCTGTCGCCGACGACAATTTCGACCAGGGCAATGAAGTGTTAGTCATGGAACCGAACAACATTGAATCATATGAAGCAGCAAGTCTTGGCAGGGAGCTCAAAGCTGAAGACGATGTCAAAACAGATCTGGTGATAATCGGATACGGCATCGCGACAAGCTTGATAAATCTGAGTCTCACAGTTGCGTTCATCCTGCTGGCTGATCTAGAGACCTGAACGAGATATTTTGGAATAGAGGCGATATTTGTTGAACTCGCTGGGATTGAAGCAATTGCATCTATGAGGCTGATGAGTGCACGAGTCTAAGGAAATACCTACGGCGTGGCCAGCTTTTAGTTGGCCTCAATAGACAAGAACTATATTCAACACGTTCAATTCGAATATCAATGAGTATTCTTACTCCAAATCAATTTGGGCCCAGCTTGGTTACTGAAGTGACCGTCATGTGCGTACGGTTGCGAGCTCAGACACTACCTTAATGGAAACATGCAGGTGGCGCAACGTAGCGCGATGAACATTTCACTGAACTGCATCAAGGCTTGCGTTAAGTTCGCTGCGATGAGGCCGAGGTCTCATTACTTTTAGATACCTTGTGCTTCTTGGCGCTCTTCTTGTCGTTATTGCTCGGGGTAATTACCCCTCCGGATATCTTCGGTGCAAAGCGTCTTTACATTAGATAGACACGCCTACTCTCGAAGGTGGAAGAACATCTGCGGATATTCAGTAGCTGCGTCAAGATAAAGTTAGTGTTCGGAACGAGACTTGCGTCGCGATTCAGCACAATAGCCGATCTGCAACTACAGCAGGTACATCTGGTGAGCGAGAAGCGGATCAAGGCGAAGCAGTCCGGTGGTCCATATATGTTTATCCCCGACGGCCAGAAAGCCATTGAACTTACATCAAGGCCAACAATGTATACACATTGGCTTTAGAAACCCTCTCGGCCGAACATCGAAACTCCCTCGGCAGCCAATCCTCTACCTTTCCTTCAGGTATTCCACTCTCGTTGGATCTTTCTATTTCATCACGACCAAGAACCATCAGTCCGACAGCTACGCCACAAAGCCATGCATGCACCATGCCTTCACCATTATATCCTGCCGACACCCATTCAGCAGGGCCGGGGCCAGAGTGCTCTTTCCCTGAAGAGGCGTGAGACTTGAGGCTCCGGCCGGTCAGATTTTGATCCAGCTTCCCAACCATGGGCTGCATGTCGGCGGTGTATCCCAGCGTTCCAACCCACATGTTCTCCATCCTTCCCCGAGGAGCATCCTCGCCCCAATTTTCCGCCCCAAATACTGTGGGCAAAATGCCCCCAAGGTATGCGCCAATAATTGGGTCTGTCTTGTCATCGCTTGTCAATCCGAACTCATCCATACCCATCGAAGATTGGAAGAGCCCACCGCCTGTCACTAACTCCCCTCCATTTTCAGCATTTTGACTGTGCTTTCCTTGAATTTGGACGACGTAGTCAAATCCTTTCTTCTGTACAAAACTCCAAGATCTGGATCCATCAAGCCGGGGAAACTTTTTGCCAGGTCGCTGAGCGCTTACTTGACCTCTTATGGAGAATAGCTTCCCAGAAAATCCTGGAACAAGATGGCTGGCATGAGAATTTGTGGCATGAACTATGTGACTTGTGAAAATCTCGCCACGAGCTGTGAGAATTTGGAAAGGTCTCTCGGAGGAATCAATGGTTTTAGTTTCTGGCACTGGGGTATCGGTCTCGAGGGAGAACTCTGGGTGCGTCGAGAGTAGATATGAGCATAATGATAAGACGAATCGATACGCCCAGATGGATCCTGAGTGATAAGATATTGCGCCGATGACATGAGCACCAACTTCGAAGCGCTACCCTCGTCAGTCTCGGCGTCAAAGCAACACTTCCAATAACTCAACCCACCCTTCGGGCAGCATCACCTTCCCAAATTCGCACGTCATGGGCGAGTTCTGGAAGATCGTCCCTCAGCTCCTCCACCATCTCCTGTGATTTCAGAAACATCGCAACATCCATGAACAAATCTACTGTCTCGACTTTCCGAATATCCGCGCCTTCCAGATTCTTCGCTCGCTCTAAATTCATAAGAGTCGGCAGATGCCTCAGCTGGAACAAAATAATGGCCTTCGCCCGTTCTTTGCCGTATCTTGCCTTGTTTCGACTGTAAACTTCGTAAGCTGCGACCTTGATATGCCCACCGTTGCGGCCTGTAGCTCCCGAACAAGCTTGTCTGGCTTCTAGCATGACTACTTGTCGCTGCATCCCCATCGCTTTGAGTTCTGTCAGAATGGTATATGCCACGCTCAAGCCTGTAATTCCGGAGCCGATGATGACAATATCGGCAGATTCTGGGAGATTTTGAGATTTCATATTGACGAGTTCTGGAAACAGAGGGGTTTGTTGCCAGAAGGAAGTCGTGGGATCTTGCACCGGGACTCCTGGATCGGAGCTGATGCGGCTGTGAAGGAGATCAAACGTGGTTTTGCATTCTTCGATTGCTGCAAGAGGAGGTTCATTTGACTGCCACTGGCGCTCCATGGTTGCTCAATCGCTGTCTTTCTGCCGTCTTCTTTGACGGGGCCTTCGGGAAATCTTTGGAACCTTTTGATTCATCAAACTATCAGACGACGACAATGCGCTTCGGAAAAGTAGTAGCATGCTGATGGTCTATTTCACCAAAAAACCACTAAGGTACGGCATCTAAAATCTTCATGTAGCCAAGAAAACGTAGTTGGGCCAGGCCTCAAACGATTCTTGGTAAGGATACTCTTCCTGCGTCCAGATCCGTAGATGTTCGGTATAGCCCAACAATCACTAAAACAAAATTTATTGTGCATACGAACCCAATCGTGATGCTGTACCAATCAACCTCCTTCTCGTGTTAGGGTCGATCTTCGAGTGGCAGATTCCAACACCACATACGGCATGAAACGTGCAGCCGGAAGCCACCTTGTTGCTCATCTCGAAGAGTTTCGATGGCGCTTCAATGCCACCAGTTTTCCGTTGTTCCCGTATTTTTTGCTGTTGAGGTGTTGTTGGCCTCCAAGTCCTCTACCATCCTATCTCCTGTCAGTTTGATAGTCTTATACATTATTTCAACGCGGGAATGGCAACCAACACTGCTACATTCCGTTCTTCAGCTGGGTATGCCGTTCTTGTAGTCTCAGTCGCAGCGTTCACAGTATGTCTGATCTCAACGCTTCTTTTGGAGATACTCTGGGAAATACTGGACACCGACCGTACCAACGCATCTCTATGACCTTGTATGTTCCAATCATTGAGTGAAATACGCGGACTGAGCTGATAGCTTTAAGATTATACCCATATTACCCATGATGCTACAAGCCGGGCTGGCAGTTCCTTCCGATAAAGGTTCGTCTCGTGTGGAGAACATCTGGTCAGGAAATGCTTCATACTTCAAATGTAACTCTGGTCAGTTCAATTCTGGACCTCCGTCTTACTAGCAACGTACGGAGGAGCCTTCCTGTTTACTCCGAGTAAGTATGTTGGGCTTTCTATCTACACTACAGTCTAATCCTTCCCTTCAGTACTCCTTGGAGCGTATATCGACCGAACCAAGTCGAAGCAGACGCCCTTCATGGCAGGCTTGATAGTGCTTGCGGTATCCACTACCATGTTCTTCATGGGCAATCACGTCGCAATTCTCGTTGTGGCGCGCATCTTGCAGGGTGCCTCGGGGGCCTTTGTGTGGACGTCGGGAACAGCATTCTTAAGCACTCGTGTTGGAGCAGACGCTACTGGTGCAGCCATGGGCTGGGTCACAATGGGTACTGCTGGGGGCGATCTCTTTGGGCCCATCGCTGGTGGCGTGGTCTTTGAACATTTTGGCCATTTCGCAGTCTTTGCATTAGCTGCTACTGTCATCTCAATCGACATCATCCTACGTCTGTTCCTAGTGGATGAGGCATTGGAGATGCACACACCATACAGTTCATCCACTTTCAGAGGGGAAGAAGAATTCACACGACTTCAAGAAAGTAGTACCGCGAATCTTGACCATGGGGGGTATGGCACACAAGACCAAGACACAAGACAATTCTTCGAGAGGGACGAAGGTAGTAGTTTTGAAAACGGTGGACCTAGCCAGAACACATCAAAATTCGATTCCAACCTTTGTGATAGCACGGAGGATCCCGTTGAACAGCCGGGAAAATCTAAATATTTCCTTCTGTTGAGCGATACGGACTTTCTCTTAAGTTTGTGGGCAATTCTGATAATCTCGGCAACACGGACTGCCTTAGAGACAGTGAGTTGACCGGGGACAGTTTTCAGTTGCTTCAGGGGAAACCTGGCTTGTGTAGAGTTCCTAACTTAGAGCTGCAGACAATTCCTCTTTACCTCGAATCCAATTTCAAATGGTCTTCAAGTGGCAGTGGGTTTGTACTACTCGTTTTGATTGCGCCCGGCCTTCTTGGACCGCTGGCAGGACGTGTTTCCGATCGCTTTGGACCGCGTCGGGTCTCCTTCACATCATTTCTCGCTCTCGGACCTTTATTCGTTGCCCTTGGATATGCGAATGGCGATTCCTTCGCCACGAAGGTTTGCTTCTGTTTTGCTGTATTCTGGATTGGAGTCTTTATGTTTGCAGCTGTGATCCCGCATATGGCAGCTATATCCATTGTTGCGGATAGAATTTCCAAAGTGATGAGATCAAGGGGCACTCGAAATGACTCGGAGCTAAGCGGACAGGCTTATGCGTTTATGAATATGGCTTTCGCAGCGGGGTTGGTTCTTGGTCCGTTATGGGCAGGTCCAGTAAAAGAAAGATTTGGATGGCTTGTTATGTGTGCATCGTTTGCACTTGCCGAAATGAGCCCTGTTATTGTGGTGCTATTCCGGAGAACAGGGAGCAAGCTACCGAGCTAGATTTGATTTATTTGCATAAGTTTAATAAACTTATATCAATGGCTAGCCTAGGAACTGCAAAATTTCTCTTCAGGGCATCTGAACCGTTCATAGTGTTTTGCGCCGAGAATGACTAAAGTTCGCCTCTTCTGACTACATTACGCTCACTTCTGACATCCCAGGCGGAAGACCAGTAAGGTACGCGAAAGAGCCACCCCCTTGTACAGAACCCGAGGCTTGCCACCGTCCGGACCAAAGTAGACTGCGAGGGCAGCTTTTCTTGAATTTCTTTGGAAGGTAGTATGATAGCGCCTTAACTGGTCTCCTTTTCGTAATGAACGAAATCCTAGTCCTAAGGATCGAGCGATGCCGAAGGCTCGTAGCCAAAAATCACCCAGCAACTATGTCTCCTCGAGGTCTCCCAAATCCGCAATAGCTTCAAGCTTCGCCTGGAGCTGATCCTGGCCCGGTCTCTGTAAATGGTGGTGCTTCCATTGACGGCTTGCACAATGCTTGACTTATTCGGCTTGGCTGAAAACTGAGATCCGTTAGAGTGGCTCTTATCTCAACCAAAATGATCGATGTTTGCAATAGTATTTAGCCTCCAGAAGAGCTCTTGGCTAGGACGTGCAGAATCCACTTCCTACAGTCAGTTCGCGATTTAGTTGGGGTTCCCGATTCCTTTGAAGACTCGGCGAAACATCGCCGTTGTATAAATCGATGGAATAAAGTTTTGAGTAACGCGTGTTGTCAAGAATGTAGAAACTGATGAGAGAGTTTTCATCTGATCGAGCTCCGACTCTGTTTCCCGGATGCGCGTTCTGCAGGCTCTCTGATCACACTCGAGGTTCTTTACTTGTACAAACCACCCATTTTCAGCCTCTTCCCTTTGATCATTTGTGGTTTTGTTGCACTCCTTAAACTTATTTATCTCTGATTTCAAATCTTTGAATTTCATTCTTGTGCTGCTGCCTTGCCTCTTCGATCTTCGCCGATCCACCTTCTTCAGGTTTATTCTTGCCTCCTCCCATTTCGCATTCGTCACTTTTTCCATGTTGGACTTTACTGTCTCAATTTCTTTTTCATCTTAGACTTATTTGTCGCAAGCCTTATCTTCATATTCGCAATCTCGTCATCTAGACCTGCTCTGCGAGGTTTTATGTTGCACTTTCCGCGAAAGAGTGTTTCCACTTCTCTGTCTGCAAGACATTCATGGTTTCCACTTTGGCCTGCAATGTGCAGATTTCGGCTTTCTGTTTCAATGTAACGACCAAACCTCCTGCACATCCTCTATCGACCCTTTGTAATGATTTACTTAATGAAGAATCCCGAGTATTTGCCTAATTGTATCTATGCTCTCGTCGACTTGTTCATGAATCAAATCTGAAAAACTGGTGTTGGGCGGTACTCTTGCAATCTTTGCGTTGGCCTTCTGTATTCCCGTTGAGCGGCCATCTTCATTCTCCTTTCACGTGGAGCGGACCTCTCTGTTATCTTTCCTTGGCGAGCGGCCACCGCCCTTCTTGTTTCCTTCGGCAGAGCCATTTGAATGGCTCGAATTGGGGTACACCATTTGTGTATCATTTAGCTTCGCTACTCTCAACAGCGTTTTTCACGTTCCAGGAACAATATAGAGATGCAATGAATGACACAGCGCTCAAGACAAGACGGTTGAAGCTCGTACACTGGATGTCCGGTCAAACACGGGAGGAAATGAATCGTTTACGAGCGTGAAGGTACCGCCTGATGCTCTCAACTACGGCGTGCCTCTTCAAGGAAAAGGCGTTCTGCTTCTCTGTGGGAGACCAGATCTGCTTGCGCATGAAAGATAATCAAAGTGGATACGGCCAAACGGATTTTAAGAGAATAAGGACCCTGCACTCAACGTCTTATATGGGGTGAAGGAGCCTCTGATTCTGTCCATCACTTGTAAAACGGTTCAAGGATCTCCGAGATGCCAATGTTGTCTGCCTTGACTTGTTGTACCTTTAGCAAAAAGCTCTTCCCTCGCTTACCTTGATCATGATGCCGACTAATGTCTTGGATGATATCCTGTGCTTCAGCTGGCAGCGCTCGGCAGAGGGCCTTGCAGCGTGATACAAACTAAGTGGTCGTCAGAGAACTTGATATGAAGGGGCATGTTGGAAGATATTTGGATTCGCTAAGAGATCTTACAAGCCAATTTCCCTATTGACAAGCAGCGACTTCAGTCGCTGAACTGTCCACTAGCTAAGCCGTCCACTTCATTCAAAGTGAAACAGAAAAGATGAGACAAGAGGGCTGCGTTGATGAGGATGGGCAGCGACTAAGTCTTTCGCATGCGAAAGACTTGGTTGCAGTGGTCGACGGGTTTTGCCATTCGCTCTTCGATAAGGCTATCGTTGCAGATCAGCGCCGATTGTGAATGTCTCATGTCCCTCTTTACTCGTTCGAAAACAGCACGCAGATTATCGTCGTGTGCGAAAGTTTGTAGCCTTTTTCCAAAACCTGCCGCATCGAAATTTAGTTTATGATACAAACTTTCGAAATCGTAAAATGATAATGTAAAAATTAACATCGCTGAGTCTGCATCTCGTATATCACATGTTGAGCATGTATTATGTTTTTTAAGACATAAAGACTATCATATCTACGAGATACAACAAGCTTGTCCGATTGTGGAAAAGGGCTCTCTTTAAAATCAGATGAATTCGGTTTTCGCTTGCGCCTACCCTACCTTGTACGTTGTCTTGTCAAACACTCCTACAGAGCACAACACATACTGCCAACTTTCCAAAGCTATTCAAATATTCGTGAAGCACGTATCGTAACATGAAGGATATAAATCCGAAGCCCTAAGCCTTGCGTGTTCCGCTCAGAAACACTCCGCAACCTTTCCAACTACAACCATGCCCACTTCTCACTCTCCGAGCGCCAAATCTGGCAACAACTCCGACTCTGGGACAAAATCTGGAATCATATCTACACCAGATGGGGATCGACACATCCCCGCTTCCGTACGTCCTGACGGCTCGAAGCGGAAAGAAATCAAGATCCGCCCCGGCTACAAACCGCCTGAGGATGTTGAGGTTTACAAGAACCGCACTGCTGAAGCATGGAAGACTAGAGGGGCTGGTGGTGTGCCGGGCGCAGGGGCCTTAGATCTGAAAGAGGATGAGAAACCCGGCAGTGGAAAGAACGCGAAGAGGCGGGAGGCGCGGAAGAAAGCCAAGGCTGCTGAGGAGGGTGGTAGTGTGAAAGCTATTGTGAACGGGGAATCCGATGAGACACACGTTCCCTCGGACAAGTCAGCTCTGGGCAAAGAAAATTGGCGGCCGGAGGCACCACCGGCCAAGGCAGCAGAGACACCTGTAGACACCGAAGCGGAGAAAGAGAAGCAAGCGCGGAACCTGAAGAAAAAACTACGGCAGGCGAGGGAATTGAGAGAGAAGAAAGATAAAGGCGAAAGCCTCCTTCCGGAGCAGTTCGAAAAGGTCATCAAAATGAACGAGCTCATTCGGCAGCTGGATTCGCTAGGGTTTGATGCGCATGGGGAGCGGAAAGTCCAGGTCGACGGTGATAGCTGATGTGCTAATGAACTGTTGCCTATGACGGGCAGGAGCACCGGCGCGATAGAACATAGACGGTCCACTGCGGGCCAAGCATAGATCTCGGTTTCGTGGTTGGCGACGGCGTTTGTGTCGTATGCGACAGGAGTATAGCGGTGGGATACCCCGGGATGAATCTCTGCTATCGTACGCTATAGGAGTCTGGTCATGGTATGCCATGGGGCATACCAGGGTTTTAGCTTTCCGTTTAAAGTACTGGAAGCATAGAAGATAGCACTATCTTGTGGTAACTTTTCCATCTATGTAACGCTGGATTTATGTACATGGATTGAGGATGCGCTGCTAGTTTGATACATGCTCTAAAGTCCCCGATACTTATATGTTCGAAGTACCTCTGCTTTATATTCACATGGGAGAACCCGTCTAATACCCCAAGAGGCGGCGTCCGAACCGGATCCCACCGCGGTATGTGCTTGTAAGTCAATGCATCAGGGCTGCTTTTCAGAAAAAGAGTTTCAAATACGTTGTGGCACCCATGAGCCTCCTCCAACTTCGAATGCTCTATATCCAGATCCGAATATTTATTTTTTATTTCACAGGCTTGACGTGGACCCAGGACCACTTCCGGCCTCCAACGAACGCTTCAAGTCCAGTTCTTCCCGTTCCGTCCACGAGCTTGGTGACGACGTCCTTTGCCGCTCTGACGCAATCGTTCAATCCTACACCCGTGTAGCTGTTTCCTGCAACACGCAGTCTTCCTTGGAATCGCTCCAGCATTTCACTAGCCTTCCACATCCGTTGCTCATGCCCCACGGTATACTGCGGGATACAATCCTTCTGCAACCCTACGTTGACGGCTTGCGGCTCCTCGGCAATGTTTAAATGCCGTTTCAGAAGCGCTTTTGCCATGTTAGCACCTTCCTCTTCGTCTGGATAGCTCTCTAAGCCATCCCACCAGTGGCCGCCCAGCATGACTGTGACTTTAGTCCCGGGTATATCGTCCTGGCCGATGGCCGCATCAGAGTCAAACACGACACCAAGTGCGAGTTCGGGGTTTGCTGTGAATGGAATGGAGCGTGGAATGAGGTAGCCGAATCCATGCACGGGTAGAAGCGAGGGATTGGAGTAGAAAAGGTTGACGACCATGACTGTGACCGAGGGTGTTTGAGAAAGAATCGAAAGGCTACCAGCAGGCCGAACTATCTGGGAGAGATTTTTGCTAGAAATTGTTGAAATTACATGGGTGAACGTGTTGTTGCTGGATCGAATAGCATTCAAACCATCGTATGTGCAAGTCGAGAGGTTAATCTATAAATCCGTGGAAGTCAGAATCAAGACATGATGAAGATAGTGGACTAAGATATAAAGCTTTCAATGGCAGAAAGATGGGTTATGTGGTTATATACCATTGTACTTGGACCTTCTGTATCTAAGTTCAATTCTTCAATTGCAGTTTGTTGCTGTATATCCACGTTCGGGCTTTCTTGAAGTTTAGCTTCCAGCGTTTCAGCGAGTTCACCAATACCGTGTTTGAATGTAAAGACACTTGACTTTTTGATGGCTTCTAGCTTTGCTGTTGCCAGAGGCCGATTTGCAAGATCCTGGATTAGCTTGATGTCTTGGTCCGCCATAGGAACTGGGCCCCCAAGTGCGCGGCTCCACGCCCCCTTGATTATGGATTGATATCTCGACTCAGTGTTCCAAAGATAAGGCAGAATACTTCGTACGCTCAGTTGATACACATCACCTGCGTAGATGCCATGTAGAATTGCAGAGGCAAGGTTATCTGCTATAGGAGGCCCAAAGCGGCGAGAAAGAAAGGATCCAACGGATTCATCCTCGAGATCGCCTGGGCGGTTTGGCTTGAAGAACTCCCCATACATCCCAGAAATGATACCCTTGAACACAGGCTCGGTCGCCAGGCTAAAAAAACTCTGGAGCGAAGAACTTCCGGGCCCCGGCATGCGCACAAGATGGTCTGGATAGTACAGAAATCGATTCTGAGCAGCAACAGAGTTCTTGGAGGTCATAATAACTCGATCCTCAAGTCCAAGTTCATGGACCTTGTGTTTGCGATTAGCAGAGTTAAGTTGGTATTAATTTCGATAGACACACCAGATCCAGCGTCATTAATCCATTGGGTAAATTGGGACGAAGGTTGCGTGGTCCTTGCTCGAATACAACGTTGCCATGGCCTACGTCGACCTTTTTTGACCGTAGCCAGCCCCCGAGTCTGGATGTGCTCTCGAAGAGCGTAATCCTGGCTTCTGGTAGCTGCCGAGTAAGAAAGTATGCGCTTGCCAGGCCCGTGATACCCCCTCCGAGTACCGCAATGTTCGTAGCTTCATTACTGATATTGGATGCACTCGATTCGGCGGTATAGAAGCGACGCCAAGGGCGTCTTTGACATGCAGGAGTAGTGTAACATTTATTCAACAGGACTTCTAGTACGTTCGCCGGAGTCTTTGATGAGAAAGTTGATCTCTGCATAAGGAAGCAAACCTCAAATTCTTCTTCATCTGCAGACCGCAAGGTCTTGAATGCTCTTGCAGGGATATTTTTGGATCTACTGTGTAATCGATGAGGTCTTGGATCGGAGCGAACTCAGAGCCTCAGGCCGACATCACGTGCGGAGCAGTTTGATGCCCTGTTTCAAAGCAACTACAGCCATGGACTTACCTTGCGGTAATTCAACAACGATGGCGCTATTGTTGGCACGCAGTATTACAATCGAATGACGGTAATCGTAAGATACTACCAGGTTGATCAAGATGCTATAAGTCTCAAAACTGTTTCATCTCGTCTACATAGAAGCGAGCCTTCCATAAACCCCCAACGCCATTCTCCAATGCCTAACACAGCGAATCATTCCATATCAAGGCGAGCCCCGTCGACTTCCGATCCACCTCGCACGAGACACCGTGTCTATACATTTAAAAGAATGGAAATCAAGTGACAACCTCAGCACCTAAGCTCGACGGCTGGCTTCCATGGGCTTGGTTTCCGGATACTATCAGTTCCTCCCCAACCATCTCGTCATCTATGAACTTCCGCTCACTAACATGACCATTCTCTTGATCACCTTCTGCGACCCACACCTTATCGTCAAACGCGCCTCTCTTCTGCCCCTCAATATGTTTGTAAGGACATGTTGGGTTTAGACAAGGATTGAATTTGCACATTATCTTGACATGTGTGAATCGGCAGCCTTCTCTCGTACAATCGGCGCCGTTGCGACACATCGGCATGGTGGGATGACGGAACGTACATGAAGGATTTGTGCAATTAGGGAAGTACTTGCACTCTTGCTCCGCGTGGTGTACGGCTTTTTGGGCTGGTGAGGGATGACGGGCTACGCATTTTCGATTCTTGCAGGCTGCGCCAAAAGGACAATGGTCGTTGACATCAATAGTAGTTCCCGGAGGAGCGGCGGGTGACTGATGCGGGAAAGGGCAATCTTTCTTGGTACAACTTAGATTGAATTTGCAGATGGTGTCCGTAGATGTTTCTGACGGGTTGGTTTGAGAGTCCTCCACCTCCATGGAAGATGACAGATCACCGTTAGTAGGTGTCTGGAGCGATTGAGTGACGTTGGTAGCGTCTGGCTGGTTTCTTGTGTGAAATGACCCGCCGTTTTGCTGCGAACGCTTATTGAATCCACCATTCTGCCGCTGCGGATTGCCCTCGACTCGTTCAAAAAGCGACCGTCCTGGCTGAGCAGCTTGGGGATGACCATTGTGGAAAGCTGGATTGATTGCCGGTTGCGCTAACCCCGGCATAAACTGTTGCTGTTGCTGCGGAGAAAAGATATGAGACATCATGCGCGCCTGCTCTTCGTACATTTGGATCAATGACATCTGCTGCTGCGGTGTCATCTGCAGCAGCGGAGTGCTAAATCCACCGTTCGGCATGGGCCCGTTCTGCATACCCATCGGTCTCCCATTTGGCAGCACCCTGGTATTTCGGGACCGATCATTCCGTGGACCCTTTGGCGGTTGTCTGTTGTGCATGTTGATACGCTCTGTGCCTTGCTCAGGCCTAACGCGGTGGAGTACAGCATCGTTGGACCTATCCATCGCCTTCGAGAGCTGCCCCATTAGCCTCTTATTGCCATTCCTACCGCCGTTGCGCATTGACTTTGGTCCAGTCGGTCTGTGTAACCATGTTAGTGATACCGGCGCGAGAAGATGCGCTATGTGGAAAGTCACGTACATATTTCCCTCTTGAACGTCATCCATAGCTTCTCCCATGTCTGCGTCAAGAGTACCTTGACTCCCAGATTGTCCGCTCGCTCTCCGTGCCAGACTCCCGTCGTCGAGATATGATTGTATGGCTTGCCCTGGCTGTGTCGAAGGTCCTTGCGGCGCCTGGCTTCCACTGAGCTGGCTGTTTAACAGCTCTACCTGTTCGAATAGCCATTTGGAGAAGTCTGTAGCTCCAGAGTCGTCCGGTCCGAGGTTCAGTAGGTCATTTGAAAGCTCCGCAGCGATCTGTTCTTGCGTCTTGCCGTTTACTAACATCAGGATGATATATTCCCCAAGAGCTGAGTCGTCAAGCCCGCCAGTACTCCATCCAACCTCCGATAGCTTTGGCTGAACCACATTGCCGAGCGCTTCAGCAAGCGGCGTATTGAGTGTCACTTCCACGGCCATTGTGGGAGGAGGGGGAAGGGAAGGCAGAGGCTGCCAATCTCGATCTGCAGGTTGTTTCGAGTTGCCCTTGTAATGTCGCACTGTAATGATGTTTTTAGATTACTTTCGTGCCGAAATATGCCAGAGGTGTTGCTCAGAAAGGTGGAGGTTTGAAGTGGAGCTTGGTGAATGGCGCAGTCAAATCGGAGCCGCAATGTTAGAGCGGAAAGATTCGATGACTCAGCTGCCTTAGCGCGTTTCCAGTTCATGTGCATACGTGATGAGCTTGCCTGGAAGAGCTCAACAAAACCCCCATCTCCTTCTTTACTTGTATTATTCTTCTCAAGATCCTCTGAAGTCTTTCAAATCTACATAATACAGCCACCATGGACACGCTTGTGGCACACTACAGTCGGCCAGCATACCATCAAGAGGGTTACTCTTGGGAGGAGCAACAGGAGCTATCAGAAGCAACACCTCCACTATCACTAAAGTTCGCATTACCTTCGATGCCGGATGTGGGTTTACTCTGTTACTCCCGCTGTCATTACGGTGATTTTACTCTGGTACTGCTGGTGGCTAACAACGAAATCAGCCAGCCGCCTTTCTTCGTGCAACGACAGACGACCATGCGAATTCAAGTTGCCCCATCAAGCTTGCCCACGGTACTACTACATTGGCCTTTCGGTTCCAAGGCGGTATCATTGTCGCTACAGATTCAAGAGCTACAGCTGGAAACTGGATTGCGAGCCAAACGGTCAAAAAAGTGATTGAAATCAACAACTGTCTGTTAGGGACAATGGCTGGTGGTGCTGCGGTAAGCCTACTCGAACAAGGCAGTCAACAGGGCTCCATCTCATCTTATTCAATAGGACTGTCAATACTGGCTTGCTTATCTTGGCATGCAATGTCGATTACATGAACTCCGCCACAAGCGCCGAATATCAGTGGCCGCCGCCTCAAAAATTCTCTCGAATCTCGTTTACTCTTACAAAGGCATGGGTCTCAGCATGGGAACAATGTGCGCTGGTGTGACACCACAGGAAGGTCCTGCGCTTTACTACATTGACTCCGACGGTACACGACTTGCAGGCAACCTTTTCTGTGTGGGTTCAGGACAAACGTTTGCATATGGAGTGCTAGATGCCGAATATCATTATGATCTGAAGGAAGCAGAGGCCTTGGAGTTGGGGCGAAGAAGCATTCTGGCAGCCACGCACAGGGATGCTTACTCAGGAGGATTCATCAATTTGTATCATGTCAAAGAGGACGGGTGGGTTAAGCATGGATTCAACGTGAGCGCTCCCGACCATATCCGGAATTATGAATTTACGCTAATCATAACCAAGGACACCAATCCAATATTCTGGAAAACAAAGCTGGAGAAGAACGAGTAAGGATACCAGTGTCACCCATACTCCATACTTCGCCGTTCACTGACACGCTACTCAGATTCTCCAACATAACCAGTGAGCTCTAAAGGGGCAGAATTTGACTTTTGTAAAATGCATTCCGGAGCGTTGGGAATTAACACGTGTGATTTTAGAACCTGTGGTTACTAGGTAGCTTACTGAGGCGAAGTGCAGTCTATCGTGTATAATATCTCAGGCGGTGACCGAATCAAGGAGCTGCCAAGTCCATCCGACCTTCGGAGACCGGCGGCGTAAGCTATTCACTCTAATTTCACTGATGTTTAGAATATTACATATCGCAAGAACCTCACAAGCTTGACGACTTCGCCATCTGAGATGCAAATTGTAATCAACAGGAAATTCTACGGATAGTGCAGCATACACCCTCGATCGCTGATCGGCGATGGTACGGTTTGCATTCACGGTCATCCACCAACCCCGCAGGAGTGAACGTCCGCATATTACCTTAGCTTAAGGCATGCACTCGGTCTCATGCACTTCAGAGTCGTACAACAACTGGCAGCGATGACAGCTCTTGGACTGTTCATAAACCCACTACTGAGCTCCATATGTAGTACAAGAACTCACGCTGACCCTGATCTCTATCATTGCGTTTACCAATTCTATAAACCAATCTTTCGCAATGCATTTCTTAGACAAGGTTGACCGAGTCGCGCCGGCAACAACGACGGCTTACGTCGAAGATCCCAAAGAGAATGCGATTCTTCAAGGGACGAACGCAGAAACTGAGCTGGAGAATCCCAATCAGCGGCATATCCCTCCAAGGATCGAAAATGTGGTTAGAAGAAAGCTTGACTGGCATGTCATTCCACTGGTCTCTGCTTTATGTTCGTATCTCGCCATAAGTGCGCTGGCTAGGAAACGTGGGACTTGTGCTAAATGCTTAGGACAGACCTCCTTGCTTTTCTTGATCGTTCGAACATAGGGTGAGTAAGCCATGTTCACAGGGCAGGTTCCAACGTGTCAGAACATCTACATGTAATGGATCAACACTGAGCACCTATAGTAATGCGAGAATCGCAGGAATGCAAAAGGAGCTGAAGCTTACCGGAAATCGGTACAACTGGCTTCTAACAATATTTTACATCTCCTACATTCTCTTCGAACCTCTTACCCTGATGTGGAAAGTTGTTCCTCCCCATATGTGGTGTGCTTTTGTTGTTCTCTGCTGGGGCTTGATTGCTACTTTGCAATCTGCAACTCAGTCATGGGCAGGAGAAATGGCTTGCCGTTTCTTCCTTGGTATTTTCGAAGCTGGGTTTGGGCCAGGGATACCTTATCTTCTGTCTTTCTTTTATCTAAGGCATGAACTGGGCTTGCGCTGCGGTATCTTCTTGGCCGCGGCTCCCCTAGCAAATTGTTTCGCCGGTGTGGACAGCCTGAATCTTTCAATCTTCGACCGAGCATGGCTAAATGGTTGCTAGGTGCTTTGGCATACGGAATAACTTCGGGGCACTCTCATCTGGCGAATTGGCGCCTGTTGTTCCTGGTCGAAGGGCTTCCCACAGTCGTCATGGCTGCAGTTGCCTTCATCTTCTTGCCGGATGCCCCGGATAAGGCACGTTTTCTGAATGAACAGGAGAAACTTGTTGCAAAGGCAAGAGGTGTGAGGCAGGTGGGGGATGCTAAAAGAGTAGGTGGCATCGTATGGAAAGATGTTGGTGCCGCTTTATTGGATACTAAATGCTGGTTCACAGCGGTAAGATGGAACCATCCCTTGACTATGCACTCCTTGGGAGAAGTCAAGCTCTGTTTTGGATTAGCATTTCGCTAACGTCATTCAAGTTTATGTACTTCAGTACAAATGTCGGCTTCTCGTCTCTGCCAGGTATTGTGCACCCTTCAGAATGTGACAGGATGGATGTTCATGTTGACATGTCGCCGTCACTTCAGTTTTCCTGCCAACTATATTACTAGACATGGGGTTTACTGCAATCCACTCCCAAGGTCTGACCGCACCACCTTTCTTCCTATCATTTCTTATCACCATATTCTCGACATACCTGGCGGACAGATTTCAGCAGTAAGGATGTTTTCAGAGTTGTTCATACCCAATCCAGACCTGATCATGAGCCTTGAGACACGTATTGGGAGTATATACTCTGCGTACATTATTCGTACCTCATGAATCTATCCTCATAGAGCAACACTAACTCCCAAACCTTGTAGGAGAGGATATATGATCATGTTCCTCTCTACCATTGGTGGAATCGGCTATGTTTTGCTTGCTACTTGCAAGTCAGTCGGTGTGCGGTACTTCGGGGTACGTGCATGCTATCTTATTCTCGATCGGTTTTGAATTGTATTCCCTAGGTTTTCCTGGCAGCTGCTGGAATCTTTCCCTCAAGTGAGTTCAACCAGTATTCCCACAAGTCCTCATGGTAGATGTTTATATTGGAGTAGTTGCGAACATCCTACCGTGGGTACTCAGTAAGTCAAGGCGCATCACAATCCGTATCGCGACGAGTTTTAACTTATCCGTTCAAGACAATCAAGGGACCGACACACGTCGAGGTACTGGTATTGCGCTGCTCAATGTAATTGGACAGTGTGGTCCGCTCCTCGGCACAAACATTTTCAAAACGACCGACTCTCCAAGGTACATCAAAGGCATGTCGATTTGCGCAGCATTCACCTTCTTCACCGCCTGTTTGGCACTAGGGTTGAGGCTCCTCCTGGTGCGGGAGAACAAGAAACTGGACGAGCAGTATGGCTCTCATGCCAAGATGAGGGTCAGTGGAACCGAAAAGTCGGCGGCTGGAGAAAGCGCGGTTGCTGAAGAGAATTATGGGCCTTCTTTCCGGTATATGCTCTGAGAGCAGGCTCAGCTCCATTGTGGACTTGCTATTTACTATAAACTCAGTTTCCATTGCTATCGAGAGATCTCCGCTTCTTTAGTCTAACAAAATATCTTTTCTTATTGCTCACTAAAGCTATGTAACGGCTGGGAGACGATCCATGGTTACTAGCGAGTATCTTCGAATTTCCCCATCAATACAAGTCTACTAAAAACGGAGAGACGATGACTGCGGCTTAACTGCATGTATTTCTCATTTTATAATTCATTGAGCAGCGAGGAGCTTCGGGGTGCCGATCAGGCCAGGGCTTGGAAATGCTGTTTCATAATAAGGTGTGATTTTGCTTAATCGAAGACTCATAAGTGAATCGACGAAATGCTTTGGGCAACCACCTACTCGAACTTAGTACTTCAAAAGAAACACTGGAACAAGCACGAGACAGGATCAGCGATAGCCTCTGGCCGGCCTCCTGATATTGGATCACATCGTCTTAGCCCATGCAAACCTGAAAACAGCGACACCCGATACCAATAACCCTTCTGGAACGACGACATGTGCAACAAACACACTGACATATATGCATGTGGAGACGAAGAAGTCCATGAGATTCCTTGTTCCTCTTCAGAGCATTTCGACAAGCACTGTTCTATGAAGGAGGAGGATGTCGTAATCAATCATGGTGACAGGAAATGCCTCGAGTGCATACACCTGGACGATCAGATTAAGCGCCTAATGGAGGATAAAGAACTGGCTGCTCCTGTTACGCCTGTGCCTTCCAATCCAGATTCGCCTATAAGTTATTTCAAACAGAAAACACGCTGGATTGTGTGTGGCCGTGAGTGGTGCTATCCAAGGACCCTACCTCAGTGTGACTAACGTCCTCTTCTCAACAGACTATGACTCGCCAACGTACACATCTGTTGAGCGCCAAGGCTCACCTGAGGAATGGCTTGTTGTCGAAGAGAGGGGTCGGTGTTGGGGTTGTACCCAGACAGATCCCGCCGTGCTTGCCAATATGAAGCTTTGCGGTGAGCTAGAAGCCGAAGATCCGTTTCGCGCTTTGGAGAGGGAACCGCCGGCAGATGCTGGGCCATCAGGTTGGGCCTTCAGAAAAAGCTCTGTGGCTCACGTTGTAGACGAAGATCTTCCGCCAGATGCACATCCTGTAGGTTACATGTTCGATCCTGACGACGAAGCGTACAAAAGCGACTACGGAGACGAAGAGGATATCTCTCAAGATCTAAAAGTACCTACTGCTCTTATCATGGACAACAGTAGCGTATCCCGCCTGCACGGTAACAGCTCAAGCGATAAACCCATACCCACTCGAGACAACCCTGAGCATATGGCATCCAATACCTCCCAATCTCCTCGGAGCCTTCAGTACCACACTCACTGGGGTTCTGGCACATCACAGCCTGTTCTTACTCGCGAAGACTACGATAAGTACATGAGTCAAGGACAATATGCTGTTCCGTCTAGTATCAAAAACACGATGTCAAAGCGGAAGAATCCTGGAAAGGGGGGAGAAGGGATACCACGACGACCAAAAAGGTACTGGGGGTGTGACTTAATTGTGTAGATAACGGCAATCAAATAGCCGCAAACAGCGGATGAGTTCCATTGACATTTTGAAGTGCTCAAGACTGTAGTCAGTATACGTTAAGCAAGAAGTTGTCTTTGGACTGTATTTGACCCGTCGTAATGAGTTGCCGAATAGGTTATAAAGCGTTTAGCAAAATTCGCGATGTGTGACGTTCAACATCTATATGTGAAGAAGTTGAAATTGGCCGAGCATGTGTAGGGCAACCCCCAACCTAATGATTCCAACCACATTGGGACTCGGACTATAGAAATGATATTCAAAGCAATGAAAATCTTGAAGGCCTATGATATCTATTTATCAGACAGAACACGTCGAACAGGTTCTGCTCGATTACGTTTCCCCAGTGAGCATAGAGATACACAGGACTGAAAGTCTCGACAATGGGTGCCCCCAATGTCAATGTGCACTACCACGGGCTGGTCGACATGGGGAGGTACAAAGCAGCTTTCCAACTCGAACCGTAGTCTTTCAAGTACGCTTTTGATTTTCTGTGACTGACGGTGTCTCTACTACCGTAGCAATGGAATTCGTTTCTCAATTACAGATCTATCCCCGCCCACTGCTCGAATATTACCCACTATCTATCAAGACCGTTGTGGTATCTCACTCTACGATGCTCAGTACCGGAATGGCAAGAAGATCCCAATACCACAAACCGTCGTTGAAGAGGTTGTCATAGCGTTACGGCGGTTTAAGAGGACGTGTCAAGATTTTGGTGTCGTAGATGATCGAGTCAGGATCGTGGCCACGGAAGCGACAAGAAATGCTACAAATAGCCAAAATTTCCAGAACCAGATACAGACGAGGACCGGATGGAAGGTGGAGCTGCTGGCCAAGGAGGAAGAGGGTAGGGTAGGTGCCATGGGTATAGCCAGCAGCTTCCAAAACATTAAAGGGCTGGTTCTGGATCTAGGAGGAGGAAGCGTCCAGATGACATGGATGACTGCAGAGGATGGAAACGTCCAGACAAGCCAGAAGGGCTCTGTGAGCCTCCCTTATGGTGCAGCTGCTCTTACTATGCTCCTGGAAGAGGCTGGGACTGAAGGACAAGCTGAACTCCGACGAGAGCTCATCATAAAGTTCAAAAATGCCATTGAGGATCTCGAAATCCTCCAAAAATTGGAATATGCTTCAAGAAACGAAAGTGGTCTCGCTCTCTATCTTAGTGGGGGTGGTTTCCGCGGCTGGGGCTATATCCTCATGTCTCTCCACGCCCTTGAAGCCTATCCCATACCTATAATCAACGGCTTTCTAGTCCCTATATCGGCTTTTCTTCCACAGACGAAACAGACCGAAAGCATTTCGAATAGCGACTCCACATTCCGCATCTCGTCCCGCCGCGCCTCTCAAGTCCCTGCCATTACCTTTCTCATCCGAGTCCTCACTCAAGCGCTTCCATCTATCTCCTCCATTCGCTTCGCCCAAGGCGGCGTACGTGAAGGTCTCCTATTCTCCCAATTACCCTCCTCTGTACGCGCCCAGAGTCCTCTTGTCATTGCAACCCTACCATACGCTCCCCCTTCTGTTATAGTTCTTACCCGTCTACTCAAATCCGCCATACCTTATTCTGGTGAACATGCCAATAAGCTGCCCCCTTATCTCACTTCGGAATCGTTCCTGACCTCGACGATTCAGCTCCTAAACGCTCACTCGCATCTTCCCAAGGATATCCGCGCCGCTGCCGCCCTCCGTAGCACGACCACAGGACTTCTCGCTAGCACTCATGGCCTTGTTCACGAAGAGAGGGCGTTACTGGCTCTTGTGCTCTGTGAGCGTTGGGACGGGGAGACAAGTCCAACGGACGCCGACTTCCTTGCTAAATTGCAAGAACTCGTCGGCCAAGAAGGGAGCTGGTGGGCAAAGTACATCGGTCGACTAGTTCAAGGCCTTGGCGATATTTTCCCAGCTGGTCTAGTCAGGAAAGAGGACGACCATGGAACGTTGACCATTGACTTAAGGTGGGGTATATCGGAAATGGGAAAAAGGAGAGGGGAAGAAGTCCTTCGAGTCCATATTAAGGTACTGAGAGAAGATGTTGACGGTTCCATAACAATGATGAAGGACACACTGGAAAAATTAGGGAAAAGAAAGAACTGGATTGGCGGGAAAGAGGGGTATGGTAAAAGGGTCGAGGTCAATCTATCATATTAGGCGGACTTGGCAGTTGAAAGACCTTGATCAGGCACCTTATGTGGACGTTATCAGCTATGTTTGGGAACCTTTCGGAACTAAGTCTACCAGACCGAATTCTACCTTGCTGCTATCGTCTGCGGGTTTCAGTACAGTGAATTTGAATACGTCTCCGCAAATCACAGGATTTCTGGCTTCTCCTCCTGCGTCGCAGCCATCGAGTGGTGCAAGCCCAGAAATCCCCTCCATATTATCATTGCCGCCAAGTGCGAGCGTTGTATTTGCTCTATCAAGTGTAGAAAGCAGTGTACATATTGGGACCGTCCTTGCGATCACCGAATACAATACGCACCCCTAGCAGTGGTGGAGCGAACTCTGTGAGCCTTGCCTTGGAATGAAAATCATGGGTATGAGCATTTTGAATTGGTTGGCTCTGGGTCTCGAGGGTTTACATTGGAATGGTGCATAGAATACATTCAGCATGGCGTGGGCTCAGGATCTAGCACTCTCTACGAGAAGACTTCTGACGGCTGTGGATAGCATGAGAAGGTTCGAGGTCAAGATGGCATGTTCGCATTTGGGAAATGTCTAATCTCAAAATTCTGTCCTAAACTATCCTGCATGACGGATCTTGGTCTCCCGAAATCTAAGCCCTTGAAAAAGGTTGTTCTATTCTCCTGAACAGATCTGCTTTTGCACGGCCGAGGAATACAGTGGTAAGGCTGCCAGTAGCGAGACAAAGCTAATTGTACCATTGACCTCATCAGCATCCTGTAAGTCCGACATTGGGTGAACAATTTCCTTACCAGTTATGCTTATCCTTTCAGTATAGTCTCCAGTTTTTTCAGCGTATTGATCCTGACAGGAGTCTTATCTAGAGATAAACACTCATGCTCCGCGTACAATATGGAGAAAATTCCTTCCTTCATTGCAGGCACCATATCTCTATCTTTACTATCACCCACGTACATCATCGAGGCAGCATCAATATTCAAATGCTCCAATACCTTGCCGAAAAGGCCATCGACCTTGGACGTGCGGAAGAAATTCGTCGTGGCGAGATAATCCACTTTGTCTTCGATTTTCAATTCCTTCAAGGCCCACTCTTGGCCGTCCTGAGGGCCCTCAGTGATGATGACAATTTTCTTGCCCATGGCTTTGAGAGCTGTGAGGAGGCTGCGTGCTCCGGGTTTGAGTTCCAAGTATTTCCCGAGCTCGGATTTGTAGAGTATGACGAGGTCTTCGACTAATCCTGGAGCGATAGGGATTGAGAATTCATTGAGTAAGGCCGTGATCCTTTCGTGTCGGTACTCGTATGACGTTTTTCCATCGGTAAATGCGCCGGTTGTGGTTTGTTTTAGGATCCTCCCATAAGCGGCTCGCAATGCGTCGACGTCGGTTCGGTAACCAATTCGGATCAGCTGGAATACCGTTTCAGCGGCTCGACGAGAAGCCCCACGATAGTCGTGAAGCGTGTCGTCCAGATCGAATGCGAACCAAGCCTTCTCCTCCAGAGCCTTTCGTAGTTCTTCCATCTTTGCTCCCCAGCACTTCAGATAAAGCTTGCCGATTTGGTTCTCAATGTACTCCATCTCGGTGTTGGTGAGTAAGTTGTGGCTTGGTATGTCTGGTGTTATGTTCTGGTGCGCCCGGACGTTTGTGAAAAGACCCCGCGGGTTTTCTTCACAGTAGATTCTCCGCTCTCGATCGTTGTTGAAAAAGAATGATCCGAAAGGGCGAGTGAATGTTAACATATTAGCTTCGAATGGAATGCCCCACCATTTGCAAAGCGACTCGATCTCAATCTCAGGATTATGTACGAGGCGCTCATACAAGAGACAATATGAGGTGTCGCTGGCATCCAGCATTAAGAACAATTTCTTATAGCAGCATATAAGGCTTTCAATGTCAAGCCATCCAACGCTCTTCCAACTGTCAAAGGTTCGGATTGGATCTCGAAGAAGAAAGGCTGGCTTCACCATAGTATACTTTGAGGTATCCGGAAATACGTCGTAATCGCACTCGCCTTTACGACGGTCATTTCCGAACTCTTCCTTGCTGACTAGGAAGTGTTTGCCCAACGCTTGAGCTGATTCATAGACCGGATGTTCTTGTGGGTTCTGCAATATTGTATGATCTGGTTGGAAGTTCGGGCAGATCCCATGGTCGCCCATATTGCCCATAAGGACTAAACGACTAGTAGTCGCACAGCTGGATGCTTCTGAAAACACTCTCATTAGGAGGGTTGAGCCACTTCTTGGACATGCCACTATGAAGCGGATACCCGGTGGCTCTTGGACTAGGTCTTCTTTACACTGTACGCATATTAGCACTGTGATATTTGCTTCTGATAGGAATAGAAGATCGAGGCTGGACGGAGCAAAAGAGAGTAAGCGGAGCATCTACTTCCTATCAATACAGGCTGTCACAGCCAGAGTCCTTGATAGCCTGGTCATCCTCCTGGTAACTCCGGGTTCTATATTCCCACAGAAGCGAAAGAATTCTACTGTGGCTTGGGAACAACAGCAAATCTGGGGCAGTTACCTCGTTTTTTGTTGCAACAACTGCTTGGTCCCCTGGGTCTGGCATACTCGAAGGCAATGAAACAAAGAACGGCCGAAGAGCTGGGCGTATTACGGAAGTACCAGTTATCGTGCTAGATGGTAGGAGTACTGTCTTTCTTTCCCCTGTACCCTGGAAGGATATGGTCTGTTGATATTTTTTGTGGAGAGACAAGTATGTGGCCATATGTAAGCATGCTTGGGAAATAGGTGCAGTTTCTGTGAGGTCACTAACATTATTCATAGAAAGCAAAATTGGAGTGAACATCTCGACGCACTCAATCAGAAGATTTGATCAGAAAACACCGACTGACTCAAAACTAGGAATGAATTCTACTTTACCCGATAAGCCTCCGGCTTCCTCACTAACCTAATATCAGATCGCGCTGGATCCTTCAATAGAAACGAAACATATCGTTTAGTAGTTTCCAGCTTTCTCACCATTATGCGTGCATGAAGCTCCAGCAGACGATGTTCAAGCGAGAGTCATGTATCGTGCAAGAATGGATATAATGGACAAATCTCTAATCATTTTTTGCAGCTATCTGTGATAATTGGAAGGAAATCGAGCTTGCCCCTGTCCCTGACAAGGTGCGTTGCGAGAACGACTGGCACTCTATACCGTTCTATTCTGGTGATCGGCCTGCCACCGAAAGGCATCACGGGCTGAAATGGTACTATTAATAGGGAATTGAAGTCGTTGAGTGTGGTGGAGAATGTACATGTGGCACTAACCTTTCCAAGAGACTCCTAAGCCTACAACAAACTGGCCGTCTAGCGCGGCTTTATACCCTGGCACGAAACAACAACACTGGATCTAAGCAATGAAGGAGCCTGTGGTCTATCCCGGTCTTCCATTGGAATGTGGGCCGTTGTCTACCCTCAAGTATGAGACCGAGGAAAGGTAACGGGTGAACGGAGGGCAGAAAGTAGAAGCCCATCATCAGTGACTGGCAATAACGAAAATTGAAGGTGGCAATTAAGAAATTGAGTAACGGACATCAGTAGACGAGAATTACTGGGCTGTATACCGCTGTACCAAGACCATATCTTCTGATATACCTGTACTTGACTACATCTTTCATACTATCGTCGTAACCCCATATACGAGTACTCTATGTCTTCATTAAATCGAAGGAGACTTTGTATACACTCCGGGATCCAAGGCGAGTATCTGAAAGTTTCCATTAGCATGAATCCATCGCCCGACGAGCTGAGCTTTTATTCTTGGCGTTTTCCCTCGTAGCACAGAGGAGAAGTTTCTTGTTCGTGCAGTTGAAGTATCAAATTAAGGCGAATTTTCGAAGTGTCCTATCGCTAAGAGATGTTATAGCGCTAATATTTGTTGTGGTCTTACTGTACTCCGTACATCAACTGCATAAACAAGCATACGATCTAGATAATTTAACGCTCGTCAGAAAGAGCACCCAACATAGATGCAAAGAGTGCCCTCTTTGCTTCTTGCAAAGAGGATTACGGCGCTCTTGAAGGAGCTTGTCAGCATTCAGACACATGCTAATCCGTCGAGGTGCAGCTGGTGACCCTCAACACCAGTTAATCATCTTTCGTTAGTGCCAACACCAACTTTTCACCTATCAAGTCCTCACAATCCATGTATCCATGAACTGTACAACTACAACTGTGTTCATCTTATTCTAGTGTTGACTCTTCCTCTTCCAGCGAATACATTGTCAAAACAATCCTGTTGGTCTTTGACCTTTCATCTTCCACCTCTCACCTCACTTTCAACCACCAACAAGCTTTGGCTTTCCGGCGACAACGAGGTGTTACGTCTCTGGCCATAGTTAATCTGATCTGACATGATCTTTGATTATTTGACTTCTTACTCATGTTCAATCTCTTCGCTGCCCAGCATTTGCATCTTGTTGCCATTTCGATTTCACGTCTCAGTCTCTCCGTTTGATGTCTTGGTGTTACAACAAGAGCTTTTCTGCTGTCTCACAAGATTATGTCGCAAAGCTGATACCAACATACGTAGTAGTCAACTTAGAAGATCTGTGGCTGCTGCCACGCTTGTCGAGAGGTCTATCACAGTCAATTCAGGTAAGCTCACCACATCTACCGCTTCATGTGTGTGCTAATGATACCTTCGAGAGAAGATCTACCATTGCACCATTAGTCCTACACACTGCTACTGTCTGTCACGAATTCCTCTACTTTACTGCAAGGTTTCCCGAATAGCGATATCTCTTTGTCATCTAGAGAAGGTCACTGCATAGGCATACCTTTCATAATCCACAAAAGGTTAATGCATTGTCAAGTACCTTCTCCCTATCCACTCAAATATCTCGCATGGGCACACCTGATCGACACCCACAATACATCTGCAAAGCCAGCCAGACTTTCTCATGTTCTTGCTCCACCACTCGCGCATCGAGCTCTCGCATCATCTCTCAGTGTGAGAAGGCATACGTATGAAGCTATGCCTTGCTGATGTTGCCTTTAGGTATAGCTGTTCCCCTGGTTTCAGGTTGGGATCGATGCGCCTGGCCGCATGCACACAGCACGTCTGCACTGCTGTTCTTTCGCCCCTTTTGGCATACCCTCATTTAACCCTGAATTGGAATTGGGATTGGAATTCCGCATCACGAGTCTGCCTGCTGCCGTCGGTGGCATGCCGTCTGACAGTCATGGCTTTCATATTTCCTTCGTGTCTTGATGATTTGGGGACCTAAGATCCACGTTTGCGAACTTAGGTGCTACATCGGCGTCTAGCTGGTATTAGAAAAGCTCCCTGACCGTGGATCTTTGCCTTTCCTTTCTTCGGCTCCAATCTAGCACTAATGCACTCATTTCACCTCGCCCCTTGGTTAATTTTGACCTCAAAGCCACTTACACATTCATTCTTCAACTTGGGTTTTTGCAAATCCTGCCATCCCTGGTCTGAGGACATATTTGTCCTCTGTGGAAACCACGTCCCTCGGGTTGACCTGCTACATATTGCCCATTAGGGTTTAGCTGTCCTCTGGAGGTTCGATGCGCCCACTTCAGAAAGCTTGTGTCTGGATAACACGGCGCTGAAGAACTCTCTGGGATGCCAAGATGGAGCCTCTGCTCCTGATCGGGTGGAAGGAAATGATATCTCGGCATTCCACATCCTCTTCACTGTACATATCGGACATTGCGGCATGGATTCCGGCCTTCCTTCAAGGGTCCATCCGCAGTATTCTGACACTCCCAGCAAGACCATTTGGCTTCCACTATGACTTCTGTCGTCACACCATCACCATTTGGAACACCCCTCCGAGGTCGTCACTACACAGTCCTCCACTCCCGAAATCCCTTTTCTCTTCTGGGCTCGACGCAATACACTGCGTAGCTTCTCCCACCTCCACAACACTACCACTCCAACCATGCCGAGCTGCCAAGACCCTTTACAGACATGGCTACAAGTCGCTCGGAAGGATACCATCCTTGCGACTTACCTCACACGCCCCTCTACGCCCCACCTTCCTATCTCCTACACCAAACCTTTCTCCAAGATACCAATTCCTTCCAATCCTTACTCGCCCTTCAAGCGAAGAGTTTGGACAACGGATTCCCAATCTCCGGGCCATCTTTGGTTCGAAACTCACACCACCTAGCCGCGCAGCTTTCGAGCTGGCTGGTTTAAATAACAACATGATTTACGACTCAGATTTAGCAATGGCACGAGGATCTGCAAAGATCGAATGTCAGGTTCACCAGGTAAGTCGTGATAGACAGATCCGTCACGCTTTTCTTCTCTTCACTCTTTCCGGAAAGTCTACGTCTCTGTCTGTTCTCTTATCTCAGTGGTCTCTTCTCTTGTCTCTGCCTTTCCTATATATACAGTAGAACGACATACTATATCCATACCACACAACAAGCTCCAACGATACCTTCAACAACACGTAAGTCCCCCCCCTTTCCCTTCACGTCTTCATTGATTCAACACCCAGACACAGCAATTCCTCGAACACGGCTTTCAAAACAACAGTCTTTGACCGAAAGCACTCCAACGCCTAAGTCAAACCACCCTGTCCACACCACCCATTGGCCAAAGCCACCTAATCTCCCCCAAAAAGAAGACGCACAACCCCTCAGAGTCAAGGCACTCGTTACCCTCGAATCAAGAAACGATCCCTCCATTGCTAAGCCACGCGCCTGCTCTTCCAATAACTAAACCGCAGGCCCCTCACCTCCGTTATTCGCCCTATCATCCACCACCCACCCCCATCCCCATTTCCATGAAAGCCAACACAAACCCGCTCCTCAGCAACGTCTCCAAAACCTCTCACTTCCATTCCGTTGCCTCATCTCAGTTACCGACCACGCTCACCATGACCGCATGGATGGAAAATGGGGTTTGTCGGGTCCGAAGGGGGCGGCTTTGTTAACAAGGGCTGTCATGGGGCTTTGAGCTATTCTGTGTCATGACCTCTACGGAGGGAGGTTGTGGTACGGACGGGGGTGAAGGAAGCGCAAGGGAGGTTGAGTTTGAAAATGCAGTAGGCAGGGCGATGGGGTTGGTTCGAGGAGGATGCCCTTTCGAGGACGCTTGTTTGAGAATCTGTCTGGTGGGGGAGCGAGGTGTTTTGTTGGCTTAGGGAAGGCATGGATGGGAATCGAAAGCAGGGATGGATTTGAATAGACTGATGAGGTTGCATAGCACGCTGTATGTCCATGAGCCTGAGCTTGTGATGGATAGATGTGTCGATTGATGGCCTTGATATCTCCTGTACCTGGGGCCGTACGAATATTCCAATGTCGATCCTCGTTGCAGGGCTGAGGTAGAGGTGGCGGGTCCCTTCTCCCAACCCAACCGCTTGCGAACTTCTCTTTCTTCCCGCCATTTGCCCTTGTGTTCCTTTAACCCTCATGGTCCTTCCAAACTCACAACCCTTCTATCCTCACGTTCCCTCCAGTCTTCATCCTCGATGCTTCCATGCTCCATTCAGCATCCTCCACTCTCTACTCTTTATCTTCTACACTCCACTCTACTCCACTTTCCACTCTCCACTCTCCATCCTTTCTAGTCTAACCATTTACATGCAGGACCCAACGTCCATACACTCAAGTCCTTGATGTGGCTCTTACCATGCGAGGCCTTCCATATAGTATGTGGGACGCTAAAGTTCGTCGACGTGATCGACTCATGAAGATTTCGATGTCAAAGACTGGATTTTAGGGCGAGGCGGATATTAGGGGTTTCCATCCTGCCTTTGGTATGGTTGAGAGTGCGCGGTTGAGCATGGTAGGAACGAGTGCGCAATGCGTGTCTCTGTTGAATCCTAGTGCGCGGCTGGTCTTCGCTTCTCCCTCTCCCTCGCTCGATTATGGGATACAAGGATCACTTCTGAGCGGAGTACCTTCTTGCGTCGTTCTTCGGGCCGATGCCCGGTTTTCTCCCCTGAGTGCAATCCTTTAAGCGGGTGGTAGGGGGAGGGGTGTTGGTTCGAAGCGCGCTTGAATGGGTGGATTCTTGCGGGGCGTTGCTATGGGTTGGTTCCTTGTGGGTTCGGTCCTCGTGGTTTGACCCTTTTGTTGTGGGCCAAGTGTAGAATTCTGTTTCCGTATATTTTCTCCCCCGCGGTTCTTATGTCTCAAGGTTCTCTGGGTAAGTCATTAGGTACCTTGCGAGCATGCTTCTAGAGGCCTTTTAGAATCTGGATTTAGCGCTTCACTCTCATAATACAAGCTGCGATTAGCAGCAGAAGGAAGATCACCTTTGGTAAGAATCAGTTAGCGTCGTTTCGTCCCAATATACGTTGTCAAAGGAACATACCGAAGCTGCCAGGAAGCATATTCCCATAGATCCATGGCCTCCACCACGGCCAATTGCAAATAGTCGGGCCATGCCTGGCCCACCGATAAGCTTCCCAACAGTCTCGATCACAGCGACAGTGGTGAACATCCTCGCATGTCTTCCCATATCGAGAGAGGTAGCCAGACCCTGTAGGGCCGGCTCCAGGCCTTCTGAGAGACCGGCGATGAAGAGTGCAAAGAGTAGCATCCAGCCAGCTTTTGCTTGCCAAAGCAACCCGAACCCGATTGCCGCGATGAACAAGCTCACTCGGATCACATTAAGATCGATCTTCTGAGCACGGTATCCTCTACGGATTAGGATTGTGGTCAAGGCAGGAAGGGTGATGAATGTGACGATGGAGGCGCCGCCGGCTTGGGAGACCCGGAGCCAGGTGGTTAGGGTGTATTTCCAGTGGAACTTTTCGGAAGCGTGCTTTAATCCAGGGTCAGCCTGCGTAGCCCTAAGACATCAGGGAAGCATACCTGATACACAAAGGCCTTCGAGATGAGCCCAATTGGAACAATGAAGAATAAAGCGAAGCAGAACCGTAATCCGGGAATTTCGAACAGCTCTTTAATTTCCTCCCACCAAGTTAGAGTGCGGTGGTGCACAAGGGTTGAGCCGCTGATGCTGTCGTGAGGTTGTTCTTGAGGGATGAGGGGCTCCTCATCTTCATCAAGCGGTGGAAATGTTTCGACCGGAAGAACATGATCGTCTTTAGTGGATGGTTGGTGTTTCAAGGACTCTGGCATTAACCATACGAGGATGCTGCCCAAGACCAGGGTTCCGCAGGCAATTTCGAACGAAAGCCAGATGCTAACGCTCATGAAGAAGGCTGCCGCAGGGGGCGCTATGAGCGTGCAGACGTGAGGTACCGAGGAGAGAAGATACATGTATCTCGATCTGCATTCGCTTTAGTGACGCCATAACCAGGATGTGACGTCTGCTCTATATACCGGCTTGATTGATCAACGCTGTCGGCTATGATTGTAAAAAGCATAGATTTGGCAACTCGCTGACCGCCACCCACCAGGAGGAAGATTGATGAAATCCATACCAATTGCGTAGGAAGTACTTTATTCAGGTAGCAAACCATGACAATCCAGACCAAGCTTAAGAGTGTGCCAATGCAGAACAGTATCAAGACCAGTCTCCGTCCGAGCCTGTCGGCAAGTCCTCCATAGTAGATTGCAGATACGACTCCTCCAAAGGCATCGAATCCAAATCGAAAGCCTGTAATGAGGGCAAGCTGATCTTGAATGGGTGGAAGCTTGCATGAGCGTTCATTGACCGGCCCAGATGCTGCGTCTCCATGGGAGGAATAGTATCTATCGCATATCGCGGTTTCGAAGAGACGAACGATAGGAACCTCGACTACATGTTTTGCGAAGCTAATCAAAAACTGTAGAATGAAAACACAGATGATAGTGACTGCAGCTTCACTCGATAGGAATGCTCTCAGAGGGCCAATCGACGGAGTTGGCCATTGTCGGTTCCGGGGTTGATCTGAACCAGCAGATTCGGCAGAATGTATGGAGCTTGCAGGTAACAGAGGCTGTTGCTCGTCCTCAATTTCATGCATGATTCGAGAGATAGCTCAGCAATGCATTGATGAGTACGGAGTAGTAGTGATGGGATAAGGCCATTTATTTGTGCTTCTGTAGAGGGATACTGGGTTCACGATACAATGTGGCAGTGCACCATTGGGCGGTTTCAAAAGCGCTTGTTGATGCAGGCTGAAACAATTGCATTTCCGAGCGTCAATGGGGGTTTGTGCAGGAGATTATTGGACATGTTGTTGAATCTTCCATAGAGATCTTGTCGCGTAAGGTACCTAGAGGTACCTTAGATCTATCAACTGATGACGTCAATGACTCCTTTTTGTGCGACACGAGTCTCGAATCAATTGCCATATTACATGTCAGCAACGACTGATCAGTATCGTCTCCATATCTAAGCTCATGCCAAAGGCTGAGATATACATAGAGGACACAGGCACATTCGCATCTTTCAGAACATTCGAATTTTATGGTTTCGTCCCTACTTCAAGTTTCTCCATTGCTGCCGCCGCCCCAGTCCCTACATTTACTTGGTCTTTGGAGTTTCCTTCGATACGTCCGTCCGGCTGTGCTTCCACTCCTTGCTTTGCGCCCGGGAACCTACTTCCTCTATCCTTGACTTTCTTCTCCTTCTTTTTGACTTCTGGTGGTGGGTAGGCCTTCCGTTCTATTTCCTGCCATTCAGACGATGACTTGAAATCTCTTTGAATAGGTTCGAGCAGGCCGAGCAATGCGCTGGTGACAGCGGCTTTCAGTAGCTGTGGTGTCAACTAACAAAATCAGCCAATGACTTCCTTTAAGGACTAGAATCAGGTACTGGTTCGTTAGGGATCTTACGGTATCAGCTGCGTAGTCATCCTTCAGTGTCTTCACGTCTTCATAGACCAGTGGCTCCTTTCCGTCACGTTCTCTTTCTACCACAAACTTGGCCTTTCCACCGCTTTTCAGAGCACTAATTGGTAGCAGTACAAACTCCACGAAACTAACGATGCCATTTCCTTCCACTTCTTTCGGAGCCGCAACAGCCTTCTTTAACTTTTTCGTCACTACCTCAGGGGTATCTAATAGGTCGATCTTTGAATCTGGATCCGAGGCCGACATTTTGCCTCCCGCAAGCCCCGGTACCATGGGGTTCATCAAGTGCGCTCGCTCCTTGTAATTGATTTTTGGTAATTGCTCCGACGCCAGGATAAAGATTTTTCGTTGATCTACACCACCAAACTGAGCATCAACACCCAAATGCTCCTCGTCTAGCGCTTGCATCAGAGGGTAGATGAGACCGCTCAGGGTAGCATTGGCAACCTGTTTTACCACCTCCGCCCCAGCTTTCTTGGCATCGTGTTCCGTAACCACTGAGCTCAGCCGAAAGAGATCCATGGTATAACTTGCCGACAGCTGATATGAGCTTCCTAGCACGAACTCAAGTCTTTCTATGGGAACGTTGACGGACTTGAGGAGCGCTGTTATGACGAATCTGTAGTATTCTGCTCGAAACTTGACAAGCTCGATCGGAGCTTTGAGGTTATCGAGAAATCCGTGTATGTCTGCTAATAGAATCTTGATTGTACAACCAGCGCGCAAAAAGTGGGCGAGTTTACATATCGCCACGAAGTAGCCGCAATGCGGTCGGCCTGTCGTCGCAGTACCTGTCTGGACCGTCAGAAAGGTTCTCAGAGCTGTCTTGGGTTCAATTACCCCAATAGATGACAAGTGGCCTGTTCTGCTTCAGAATTACATCCTCGAGAATCTCAGGCTTCAAGATCTCTTGCAGGTTCTCTTTTATAAGGGCGAGTTTGTCCTGTGGACTCAAATGTTCCGCCATTGTTACGAGAAAAACAGTGCCAAAGTAGAAGAACCTTGAGCACTATCTTGGGGCACAGTGTTCGATTGCTCCCAAAATCGTCATCTCAGCTGCTGATGACTCCTGGAGATTCCCTCGGAAGGCTCGGACAATGATGACTGTGCAAATCAAGCGAGCGCCCTACCCGAGATTAGCGGCGGACAACGACCGCGCTAATGCGGTGTCCCGGCCAACAGCAGATGGACCCTTCCCAGCCTTTTTTGTTTTCAACTCCCCTCCATAAGCTTGTATCATTGCCAGCGCATAACCAGATTACTTCAAACCAGCCATTCCATATTGCTCAAACCGAAACCATCAGCTCAATAACGACTTCCTAATACTTACGCGTCATAGGGCAAGGTTAATAATAGAAGTGGCAGGAAGCAATTGAGGTGGTTAGGGATAATCTTAGTTACATCAAGTAAATACTACCCAAAGGAAAGTCCTGTACTCCGTAACGCCCAAACTTCCCGCTTCACATCTCACCTTCCATTTATTCTCACAGCAGGTACCCGTCACACTTGCCTAACTCTTATCCTTTGTTCCACAATCTGTCTTGAATCCGTCGCTACCCACATCTTGCAGGTATTTCCTCCTCTCTGGGCTCAGCTGCTGCCACAAGTTCCAATCGCTCTCGGCAACCCAAACTCGTCCTTCCACCGTCATCTCAACCATGAGATCCCAATATCTATACCCTGCCATCATTACTGCGGTGTTGACTGCGGCGCCAGCAGCAGCTCAGACTTTCACTACATGCAACCCTCTTACAAGCGGTAATTCAGTCGCTCTACATCAGGTACAAGAGTTCTTGCTAATTCAATCGTAGGAAGCTGTCCACCAGACACTGCACTTGGCAAATTAGTCAATATTGATTTCACGCAAGGCGCTTCTGACTCCTTCACACCCCAGGGAAACCCCACGTACGATTCGAGTGGTGCCAAATTTACTGTAGCAAAGTCGGGAGACTCGCCGCAGTTGGTATCAAAATGGTACATCATGTTTGGGCACGTCGACTTCGTGATGAAGCCGGCCCCTGGTGTCGGAGTCGTCAGCAGTGCCGTACTACAGTCCGATGATCTTGACGAGATCGATTGGGAATGGCTTGGGGGAGACGCTCAACAAGTTCAAAGTAACTATTTCGGTAAAGGGAAAACGACCACATACAATCGAGGTGCCTTTCATGCAGATCCGAATAACCAAGCCGCTTTCCACAAGTACTCAATTGACTGGACAGCCGACGAGGTCGCATGGCAGATTGATGGGAAAACAGTGAGAACGTTGACTCCCCAGACTGCCCAGGCCGGACAATATCCTCAGACACCTATGATGATCAAACTTGGGGCATGGAGCGGTGGCGACTCATCAAATGCCCCCGGAACCATTGCATGGGCAGGTGGTCCTACAAATTACGCTAGCGGCCCGTACACCATGGAGGTCAGCTCCATCGCTGTCACAGACTACTCCACAGGCACGCAATACACCTATTCTGGGACTGATGGCACTTGGCAGTCCGTCAAGTCTAACGGCGGCACCATAAATTCAAGTGGAAACGGCGCGGCACCAGTGGCTGCAGCACCGCCAGCAGTCACCTCAACATCGAACAGCGCCCCAATGCCATTCGAAGGGACTCACCGTGATCCCACCGTGACGAGCACACCCAATGCTGGTGGCTGGACCCCAACAACAATGCAAACTAGTGCTTCAGTAGCGACGACCGCATTACCAGGTTTGCCGTCCGGCTGGACAGTCACATCTTCTGGGAAGGTCGTTCCGCCTAGTGCGGCGCCTGTGAGTGAGTCCCTTGCATTCTGTCATTCGAGCACAACGTAATTCGGATTGCTGACTCAAATATCCTACAGTCACCATCCCAACCCATCTCGCCTATGTCGTCGCCAGCAGCCTCGCCGCAGGCTTCGTCCTCGGCTGCTGGAGCTGAAGTGGTGACCGAGTTCAACGGACAAGGATTTCCAGTCACTGTGACCCAAGCTGCTGGACAGGCCAAGAGTTACGATAACCAAGGTTTCCTCGTAACCAACGCACCTGCAGCACCAGCATCTTCGCCAACAGGCGTTGCAAAAGCAGCAGACAGCGCCACTAGCCCATCTAGCTCCGGCATCAATGTCATCAAAGTCATCAACGGGGCAGCGCCGATATACTTAGAAGTCCAATGTAAGATTCTAGGCGCCGCTTGCCTGTTGGCTGGTGTGCTCGTTCTCTGAAAATATTGTCATGCTGTTGGACACCAATGGAGCACGGATCCGGGTATGGATATGGGTTACGGGGATTATCAGGACACTGAGGGCATGGATCATTGAAAAGGGAGAAAAAGCAAGGTGTTGGTTGGCATTGTACTGCATTTGACGGACACGAAGGGATGCATGATGAATACTTGTACTAATGAATTACTCCGTAGACACCAAAAGAGCATGAAATCGCTAATGTGGACTCCGTCAATCGACTTTTGCGCCCCTATTTGCCCACCTTCTGGATTTTGTAACACGTGACATGGAACTGCTCGGCGAACAGACTCGTACTCGTACTCTGCAGGATGAACCGAGGCAACCCTAACAATAGCGGGGATACACTGCGGGGTGGAGAAAGAGGAGTCCGAGCTCACCACATGCACACTTACTTTTATAGATGCAATAATGGAAATCCCTAACTACACGTTTGAATGCTTCATGCATTCAGTGACACCGCCCGGGTATTGTGAGAAGACCAAAAAGCTTTTCACGAGTCTGACCCAGGGTTTCTCTCGGTGGCCATTGTCTTTAGATATCTAAATATAACCGTCATAATGCTCGAACAGTTACTGGACACTAAGACCATCTTGGCATTCTTTCTGATCGCATTTGCTGTCTACTATATTGTCACTCGGGTCAAGGAGCATCTCGATATTGTGCGGTTGGGTGGATATGCACCCAGAGTTCGAGGCTTCTTACCACTTGGTACACCTACTATCGTCCCGACTTGAGCGTAAAGTACCGGTACTAACTTTGACCCAGGTCTCGATCTTGTCTATCACTCCATAAAGGCCGGCCGCGATCATAAGGATCTGGAATTTTGGAGCTGGCTGTTTTCTTGGGCACCTAAAAGTGCATCTAAGACGGTGGAATTGAATCTTGCAGGCCAGCGGTATGTCGAGAACGTGCCTCTTTGTTTGCTCTGCTATAGCGTTTGAAAATCCTCTTACTAGAGGACTTAGGTTCATCTTTACTGCCGATCCAGAGAACATCAAAGCGATTCTGGCAACGCAGTTTGCCGTGAGTGCTCCAGTTCTCAAACCACTTTCGAATCTCTGGCTAATGTAAACCGCAGGACTATGGCAAGGGCGAACCTTTCCACCGCGATTGGCAAGAACTCCTGGGTGATTCGTGAGAATGGACTTGACCATGGATGAACAGGAGCCGCAAACTGATGTTGATAGTATCTTCACTACCGATGGCGAGAGCTGGCACAACAGCAGACAGTTGATTAGGCCTCAATTCATCAAGACTCGCGTCAGCGACCTGCAAATCTTTGAAAAGCATGTACATAAAATGCTCAGCCAGATTAGGGATAGAGGACAGGAAGTTGATAGTAAGTTTGTCCGTGATACGTTGCACTGCTTGGTCGCTAATGTATCTCCAGTATCTGCATTGTTCTACAGGTGATATTCTCCGAAAAGGTATGAAAATGGCAGATCTAACCATGAAGCAGATTTACTCTTGACTCTGCCACCGAATTCCTCCTTGGTAAGAGTGTGGATAGCTTAGACAACCCAGACACTGAATTCGCAACCGCCTTTGCCGAAGTCCAACGTATCCAGAATATGTTCGCTCGAGCCGGGTAAGCTCCCTATCCTCTCTATCCTCGTTACCACCACTAATTCCCCAGCCCCCTCGTCATCAAGCTCCTCCCCCGTGGCAACTTTCGCGCCGGCCTCAAAATCATTAACTCCTTTGTCAACCCGTTCATTGAGCGCGTCCTCCGCCTGGACCAGAACGAACTGGACGAGAAGACAAAATCAACAGAGGGGTATACTTTTTTGCACGCCCTCGCTTCCTACACCCGAGACAGAAAAGTCATACGGGATCAGCTTGTGGCTGTGCTGCTTGCGGGGCGCGATACTACCGCCGGCACCCTTTCTTTTACCATTCTCGAACTTAGCCACCATCCCCATGTCGTTGCGAAGCTACGACGGGAGATCCTCGAGCGTCTTGGATCTCATCGAGCACCTACGTACGAAGATCTGAAGAGTATGCCATACCTGCAGCACACCATCAACGAAATTTTGCGCTTGTACCCCGCTGTCCCTTTTAACGTGCGCATGTCCTTGCATGATACGACGCTGCCGCATGGAGGAGGAAAAGATGGACTTAGCCCGGTGGGGATAAGGAAGAACACACCAATCGGATATTCGACGTTGCATATGCAGAGAAACCCGGAGATCTACCAGCCGATCCCTCTTGGTTTCCCGGATGTTAAGGAGTTTGTGCCAGAGAGGTGGGATGGGGGTTGGAGTCCGAAGCCGTGGACGTATGTCCCTTTCAACGGCGGTCCGAGGATTTGTGTCGGACGTGAGTGCCCTGCCTTTTCTCCCCATTTTATCTTAATCTTCCTATATCACCTCTCTACCCCCAGCCACTTTTTCTTCATACTATCATTTCCCCCTCTCTTCACGCCACCAGCCTCACCCTCCTCTCTCTCACTCAACCATATAACACTAACAAACACCCCCACACAGAACAATTCGCCAACATCGAAATGGGCTACACCCTCGTGCGCATCCTCCAGAAATTCGAACGTATCGAAAAGTACTGGACCGAGGCCGAGCAGACGATGAAAAGTGAGATTGTCCTATCGCCTGGGAAGGAGGGCGTCAGGGTTGGTTTTTTCGCACCTATCTAAGTGATTTGGACGAGAAATGACGACGTTATGTTGTATAGTCAGAATTTTGTATTGGGAAAAGGTGGGTGGGTAGATTGATTGGTGGCTTTGGTGCTATATGATGGGATGTAACTCGACGCTTTTGGATATTTGTACAAAATTGATCTTTCCTTTCCATCCATTCTCAAAGACTTATATCCTCGTGTTAAAGATAATAACAGAGACGGTCTCAAGCCATCCTTCCGATGAACGAGATCCTCATAATCTACCAGGGGGCGCCCAACAATCACAATTTTCTGAAGCTGGCCAGCCGACAGTATTCCGTAGTTCAATTGGAAAAAGGACAAGAGCAGATTGAGAATTACACGTAGTAGAACAACCTTATGCCAGGTCTCCTGGAAGTGGTTCGTTCTGTTGTGAGAAGGACAAAACGGATAGGGTGATCGTGGAGATAAAAAACTCACCGATCTCGTGAGGAAGAAGGATTGGGATCATTAGGGGTGTAGTCTTCAAAGGGTAGATGTTGTTTTCCTCCTTATCGCCTCTGAAAAACAATTATAAAACTTGATATGTTCTGGTTACCAGAAAAGCAATTGTGCGATTTTCATAGGCCTGATAGATACAGTGCGCATCTGACGAGCTCGGTAAGGCAGGGGTGGCATGAGTTCACATGACATCAAGGAGGATACCACAATATCTGTGTTGCTAAGGGTACTGTAGCTCAAACATCGAGAGGCTGAGACAGCGCAGTCTGGATTGAGGTTAAAGATATGAATTGGGTGCAACCAAGTCCATGATTTCTAAGACGGAGAGGTCGATTCGAAGGACTCGAGTTGGGTGTTCCCATGAATGATCACGTGCATCTAGCCGGCATAAGGCTAAGCCACAGCAGTTCGGCTCGTCGGAATAATGGGGGGACCCCACACAATAACTGTGGGCCTCCTGCTTCGGCTACCGGCCCTTGCGCAAATCAAGTACTATACTGCAGATGCTTCACGGATCGGACACCCACGAAGCTGCCCTGGCGTACCCTGCGCTGTCTTATTGCGATCAGCTCGAACAGTCTCACTCAGTTCTCTTGAGAGCTGCACTACTGAGTGTGTTCTGCAGGTACCCTCTTCTAATTGTCTGAGCAGCTTTGTTCGTTCGGTAGCCGAGACGTGGGACGCATACATGGAGATCGCCGTGCCGCCTTGCCTACTCCTCAAGTCTGGGCCCTCTGCGCCTATACAGCAGCAACTCTCCCTCGTCAGAGCATCGATTGCTTGCCAACGATGACGAAAAGGGACCATCTGACCCTGAATCGTCCAGAGAAGGCGAACAAGGGAACTCGGCGAGCGCACGACAAGACAATGGGTGCATCGGAACCGAGCTCTCGAAGGGCTCCGATACAAGTTCGCACTGGACATAAAGATCTGTGAGTCTTTTTGCTGCTGTCACTGCCGTTGTCGCCTTCATCTTCCAGAGGTACCCTACGGAATATTCACAGACGAGGCTGCTCACTATGCCGGAAGCTCTCCTATCTGTGCCCAACTTTACGGTGAACACTCCAGGCAGTTTTGGGCGAGGAGATACCATGGAAGAAACACATGAGCTTGACTGTTGTGGCCGAGCCTGGACTCTGTCATCACTGGAGCTTTGGATGCTATGCGATTGTTGGATCTTTGTCCCTGTCAGGGGCCCGCCGAAGCATTTGATTTCAATATCTTCGATATAGTCTTTTACTAACGGGTTCTTGGTTGCTCTACAGGGTTCAACAAAATGACTCGAGTCCGCAGAGTGCTGATACTCCTTCGCGTGCAACCTTCTTCTCTAGTTCGCCGGACGTGTCGCCGAAGGAATATTCTATGACAGGTACGATCTATGATTATCGAAAAGACCTTGCGTGCCTGGACACCTCTGGAGGAAGCATACCTTCATTTTCGAGGGATCCACCTTCAGCAGTGAAGCCAAACGCCGAGGTTGCGCCGTGGACGGTGAACGATGGCCTCACGGTATCGAAGGGAGGAGCAGCATCTGAAATCTTTTTCGATGACGAACACTGCAAGTTTCAAAGTTCACCGTCCTTTCGACCGGATACTGGTGGCACTGGCACTAGTGGCTCACCCGATCGACTTTCTTACGGTGACGAGCGAAGACCGTCTGTAGCCAGTGCGACTACCATTAGCAGCCAAAATTCAAACTCGAATTCCAGGGCAAGCATTTCGAGAGGCACCCGGCGTAGCAAGATTGCCGGGTTCTTTGGCGACGATAGCAATGGACGGGAGTCGTCAAGAAGTTCGGATACCAGCATACTCCCAGGGATCCAGCGAGAGCATTCTACGTCATCTGCTTCCCAGAGAGATCGCAATAATTCAATAAATGCCTTCAATCACGACGGACCACCTCTGTCGCCCAGTAATTCAAGACCTCGGACTCCTTTACCATCCAGTGACGTTACTCCTTGGCTCTTTCAAGATTTCAAAGTAAGTCTACATGTTTGTCGTTCTTGTGTCACGCAATCACTGCCACTTTGCATGACCGTGTGTATTAAAACCCCAAGTCCTTGCCGAGTATTCCCTTAAGCTTCCAAAAATTTCAAAGACTCGGAGGGTCGCAAAAAACCTGCACAATACCCCAACGCCAGATATGAGAAGTTTTATTAAATGCACCCGGTCGCAGATCTCGTATTGCCAAGTTGATCCTCAGGTCTGCCTTTGAAATAATTCTCCCTTTGTATCTTGGTTTCCGATAGATTGTGGTTAAGATAGGAAATTATGGGCTTCTTGCTTGTCTGGCTGTCGCTACTTGGTGTTGACGAGCCTCAACAGTCGAGACCAACATATCATCGCTCTTTCCTGAACTTTGAAAATCGGTCAAACGCTAACAGGTATACGTCACAGGAGATCCAGCAGTATGGCGATGCCACAGTTAGACCAGCACCTGCCGGATTGGACAAGCAACGATATGTGGGAAGCGATCCGCCTGCTAAACATCAACACCACTCTCACCTGCACAGACTCCATTTTCCCGGTCATCGGCATTCTCGAAGTAAAGAGGAACCTCCAAAGCCACCGTCGAAAGATTTACATAAAGGGCTTCCTGTCCAACCTTTGACCAATAGACAGAATTCCGCCGTTGGTGTCCGGATGCTGAAGGACCAGATCTCCTCTCCTATGGCTTCACGAACTACTCTTCCCCTGCGTGGGACGAGTCCGACCCCTAGTTACAATAGTGCAATAAGCCGCGAGCCTATCTCCGGTCAGCGATCGCCAGCTGACGGCTCATCCGGAAAACGCTCAATTATTGAAAGATTTCGAAGACACAAGGGCGACCGGGGTGCGGATGATTCTCTATTACATTCACATTCCCTTGGCTCAACGCGGTCATTACAAGATCCGCCTAGTGAATCGAGCAAATATGACAATACCGAATATTCACTTCAGAAAAGGCCTCGGGAAGGAAGCGTTGCCACGTTCGACAGCGGCTCGACTGCCAAAGCGTCAGACTATACAGATTCTAGCTCGCCATCCCAAAAGAAGGAGAGTGGGTCGCGGTTGTTGCATAGTCATGGAAGGTTCCCTAAACCAAAGCGCGGCATCAGTTACGAAAGTACGAGTGGAAAAGAAGCCGATAAGTCCCGCAATGGGTCTTCAGCAAGCGATGCGCTCTTTAATCTAGACACCAACCTTGACGATATGGAAGGCATTGTTGATCCATCCGCTCTAGGTCCGCAGCCCAATGCACCCTACGGAGCTATCTACACTGGCGCCACTGGCGGTGCGATTGAAGAAGAGCCTTCCAAAGAATCTAAAGACCTTCCCGAGGCGAAATGGGATGCTCCGGATTCGTGGGCTGTCAAAAAGGAAGGCGAGGATAACATACCTCGGGTACGAGAAGTGGATGATACAGGAGTTTCGGAAGCAGATGACGACGATGGTACACCTCATTGTGTCCGGGTCTTTCGCATTGATTCGACCTTCGCGACGATATCGAGGGCCGTCAGTACTACAGTCTCCGAGATTCTTATTTCCCTGGGGAGGAAGTCTTTCCTACAAGATGAGCTCGACAACTATCAAATCATCATGCGTAAACATGATCTCCAGAGGCAGCTTGGACCGTCGGAGAGACCCATCGCTATTCAAAAGCGGCTCCTGGAACAGGCGGGATATCAAAAGAATGATCGTATAGAAGAAATTGGCCGAGAGGACAACAGCTATCTTTGTCGCTTCACCTTTGTACCTACAAAACTCAGTGGCTACTACAGACTGGACACGGAACCAACGCATAGCAAGACGCAGAAGCACAGTCACGTTGACCTTCAGGGTCGAAGCCTTGTCACTATACCGATCAATTTGTACCAGAAATCAACCGAGATCGTGTCCCTTAATTTGTCTCGAAATCTTTCGCTCGATGTTCCGAAAGACTTCATCCAAGGCTGCGTCAACCTCAGGGATATCAGGTATATTGGTAACGAGGCTTGGCAACTACCTCCCAGCTTTAGCCTGGCCACAAGACTGACAACGCTCGACATTTCCAACAACCGCCTCGAATCACTCGAAAATTCTGGGCTGGAAAAGTTGCATAGTTTGCTGAGCATCAAAATGTCGAACAACAAGCTCAAAACCCTTCCTTCCTATTTCAACCAGTTCAAATCACTTCGAAACCTGAACCTTTCGTCAAATTACTTAGAAGTCTTCCCAGATTCAGTGTGTGAGCTGAAGTCTCTCATTGATCTGGATATTAGTTTCAACTCGATCCGAGCTTTACCTAAAATTTTGCAGCTTACAAAGTTGGAGAAGCTATGGGCAACTAACAACCTGCTCTCAGGTGCCTTTCACGGCAGCTTCAAGGAGCTCACGAATCTGAAAGAGATCGATCTGAGATTCAATGATGTTACAAGCATTGACGTCTTCTCGGAATTGCCTAAACTTGAGCAGCTTATGGTTGGACACAACTCGATTTCAAATTTTGAGGGATCCTTCGCCAAAATCTGCATTCTTCACCTTGATCACAACCCCATAACACGATTCGATCTGTCGTCCTCCGTTCCAAGCTTGACTTCTCTCAATATCGCCTCAGCAAATGTGGCGCAGTTGGATGAGACCATGTTTGAGCACATGCCAAACCTCAAAAAGTTCAATTTGGACAAGAATCATTTTGTGAACCTTTCTTCTCAAATCGGTAAACTCCGGAAATTGGAATATCTCAGCATTGCAAAAAATCCGTTGAGTAGTTTACCACCTACCATTGGCAGCCTCCAAGAATTGCGATTCCTTGACCTACGCGAGTGTAATCTTAAGAAGCTTCCTACGGAAATCTGGTATTGCCTCCGACTGGACACATTGAATGTATCGGCAAATTTGTTAGAAAGCTTCCCAAAGCCGGTGCCGGTGTTTCAAGCGCCATCCATTGAGGCTCAGCCGAACGGTACTCAAGGCTCCTCCCAAAGTCTCGAATTTGAGGAATTAGGCAAGCTCGAAGACTTTAGCCATCGAAGGCCAAGCCAAGCCTCTGGCGGACTGCTGAGCGTTGGCAGCTCACCTGCTGGAAATGCTAGGACGGGATCCATCGTCTCCATTTATGGGCCTGGTGGGAGAAAAGCATCCGTGATATCAAGAACCCCAACAGATGGGAGCTTGACCCCGATAAAACGGAAAGACTCAAACAACTCACAGCAACAGCGCTTCACAACAACGTTCGCCGGCTCCCTCCGTAATCTGTACATGGCGGACAACAGATTAACTGATGACGTGTTTGACGAGATTGTAATGCTGCCAGAACTCCGGGTACTAAACCTTTCCTATAACGAGTTGATCGACATTCCCCAGCGATCGCTGCGACGCTGGCCGCATCTGAACGAGCTCTACCTTTCCGGAAACGAGTTGACCTCCCTTCCTTCCGATGACCTAGAAGACATCTCTTCGCTTAAGGTGCTTCATCTCAATGGCAACAAGTTCCAAACGCTGCCTGCTGAACTTGGCAAGATCTCGAAGCTAGCCGTCCTAGATGTTGGTAGCAACTCCTTGAAATACAATGTCTCGAACTGGCCGTACGATTGGAACTGGCAGTACAACGCAGCTTTGAAGTATCTGAACTTCTCGGGCAATAAGCGCCTTGAGATCAAGCAAGTCAAACACGATCTATACAATGGAGTCAGTGAAGGGCAAGATCTAACAAATTTCGCTACACTTCACAACCTTCGGGTTCTCGGACTTATGGACGTTACGCTTACCATACCCTCTGTCCCTGATCAGACAGAGGATCGTCGAGTCCGAACTTCTGGCTCGCTTGCCGGTACCATGGCTTATGGTATGGCCGATAGTCTAGGCAGGCATGAGCATCTTTCAACGATCGATATGGTCGTTCCAGGGTTCAGAGGCCATGAAACTGAGACCCTCCTTGGTATGTTTGATGGCCAAGCCTCATCAAATGGCGGTTCAAAGGTCGCAAAATACCTCCATGAAAACTTCAGTCACCATTTTACCGAAGAGCTCAGTAGACTAAAGGCTGATGACACGCCAGCCGACGCCCTGAGGCGAACGTTTTTGGCTCTAAATAAGGATCTAGCAACCGCAGCAAGTCAATCTATTGACGATAAGGAACACCGCGCTCCTCAACTGGCACATCGAGGATCACTCGCAGGACAAACGCTGAATGCAGAAGACCTCAACTCTGGAGGAGTGGCTACCATTATATTTCTTGACAACATGGAGCTCTATCTTGCGAATGTCGGCGATGCACAAGCCATGCTCATGCACTCAGATGGTGGCTTCAAGGTACTGACGCGCAACCACATCCCTGCACGAGAACGAGAACGAATCCGAGAGGCTGGCGGTTATGTATCACGACATGGCAAGCTGAATGACGTACTAGACGTCTCACGCGCTTTTGGATATATCCAAATGATGCCCTCTGTCATGGCTGCGCCTAATATCTCTCAGTTTACGCTGGGAGAACAGGACGAAATGGTACTTATAGCGTCGAGAGAGCTCTGGGAGTACATAACCCCGGATGTCGTTGTTGACGTTGCACGTTCCGAACGAGGAGACCTCATGCGGGCGGCTCAGAAACTACGTGACATGGCTATGGCTTTTGGGGCAACGGGCAAAATCATGGTGATGATCATCGGCGTCAGCGATTTGAAGAAGCGTGAGCGAAATCGCTATAGAGGGCAGAGTCTCTCGATGGGCCCTTCAAATCTTCAGGACGAGCAGATTTTCCCCATGAAACGTGGGAAGCGCCCCAGGGATGGAGACCGGCCAGATGACTCGACATTACAACGACTCGACCCTGAAGTCGAGGCCCCTACTGGAGAGGTCGCAATTATCTTTACCGACATTAAGAATTCGACTCTGTTGTGGGAAAGTTATCCTCAAGCGATGAGATCTTCCATTAAGATACACAACGAAGTCATGAGACGGCAATTGAGAATCATCGGCGGATACGAAGTCAAAACTGAAGGTGATGCCTTTATGGTCTCTTTCCCCACCGCCACGTCCGCTTTACTCTGGTCGTTTTCTGTGCAGAGCCACCTCCTTGAGGCTCCATGGCCTAGCGAGATTCTGAATAGCGGTCATTGTTCAGAAGTCATGGACTCAGACGGCAACATTATCTTCCGAGGTCTATCTGTGCGCACGGGTATCCATTGGGGCAATCCGGTGTGCGAACCAGATCCCGTCACAAGACGTATGGATTATTTTGGCCCAATGGTCAACAAAGCATCTCGAATCTCAGGATCTGCCGACGGGGGGCAAATCGCGGTATCGACTAACTTCATCGCCGAGATTCAGCGCACACTGGAGAATTACGCCGACGTTGAGCGTTCTGCCTCCACGGGTTCGGAAGAAACACTTGAGGACGACATTAGAGGCCAAGCCATACGACGTGAGCTACGCCAACTTAGTAGCCAAGGGTTCGAAGTAAAAGACCTAGGAACTAGGAAGCTGAAGGGTCTCGAGAATCCGGAATATATCTACCTAATGTATCCGCATTCGCTTGCCGGCCGGCTCATTGCCCGACAACAACAAACGGATGCCGAAGCCGCGGCTGCATCTGCAGATCCGGCAAGTAAGTTTGGCGACAGCGAGCTGACGATGGAAACCCAGAATGTCTGGGATCTGTGGAAAGTCTGTCTGCGGCTTGAGATGCTATGTAGTGCGCTTGAAACCCCGGGAATAATGACCCTGAAAGCTCCTGAGACGGCGATGCTGGAGTTGTTGAAGAACCGGGGCGGAGAGGTCAGCGATCGGTTTTTGGTGCATTTTGTTGAGCATCAGGTTGCGAGGATTGAGGTAGGTTGAGAAAATTTCCAGCAGTGAGCTGATAAAGGTTGCTGATTTGTTTGACCTAGGCGTGTATATCGACCCTTGCGATGAGAAATATCGTCAGACCCTTCCGCACAGATCGAAACCTCCTGGAGCAAGCCTGTCCGATGGATGAGATATTGCAGGAGCTTTCGGCGCAGTTGGCGGAGTTTAGAGCACTGAAGGGGTTGCACGCTCCGGTTGTTGCGCCGGCGTGATTCCAGGATGAAGAGCTAGCTGGTGGTGCTGAGGTTTGGGATTGGAGTGAAGGAGTGTTTCTTGCATGAATATAATTTCGTGGGGCTGGGGAAGGTTTGGATAGGCTGGCGTTTGTCAACAGCGCGGGCCTCGCGGTGAGGAAAGCTGGGTGGGACACCTAGGAGGCGTTGTTCTCTCTCGTTGGGCGGATGGGATGGAGTGGGTGCATGTGGTTTCATGGGATTGGAGGGATTGTGATGTCTTGCGGGCATTTACTTTTGGATATCGAGATACCTTTTTTTTTTGGAAGATATATAGGGAATGGGGGGGTTAAGACTTTTTTGGGGGGTGGTGGTGGGGTTATAGAACTTTTAGTATCATTTGAAGCCGTTCATTGAAGAAGCACGTAGACAGAAGCCTTGAATCGTTCCGTCTCTTTTTTTTTTGATGGAGAAAAGTACTGCGGATTATGTATGTACTAAATGCAATATGACGTAAAGAAAGTTTGCTTTTTCGAAGAAGAGCCAGCTAGGTAAGAGGTTTTTTTTTTAAATGGGCTATTGTAGAATAGCTGGGGAGGGGGAGGAGGAGGGGGGAGGGGTTGATTGATTGGTTGATTGATGGGTGGGTATTTACTGTAAGGTAGGTGAAGGTGAAGGTGAAGGTGAAGGTGATGGTGATGGTGATGGGCGGAAAGTTTTTGTTTTTTTATTTTACTTCTAGAATATGTATGCGAGTGTTTGAAGAGGGCGGATGGATGGGGATGGGGATGGGGATTAGGGGATAGGGAGGGGGAGGGGGCGATGGACGGAGGATGGAGGATGGAGGATGGAGGAGGATGATGATGATGATGTTGTTGTTTGTTGTCGTCGTCGGCATCTCTCTACCATCTCTTCTCTCTTCATTCTTTGAACCCCCTTTTACAGTAGCTAAACCATCCTATCCCATCCCATCCCACCTCCTAACCCAGCCAACCAAACCAACTCAACCGAATCTTTGGCTTTAGGTACTAATCCGATATCCCTCTCTACCGCCCCTGGTGTCGTATCTGTGGTTTTGATAAGGAAGGAAATGGTGTGTTCTTATCTTTAGCACTTTGGCGGGTTTTGGGGTGCATGTTGGGGGGGGGGGGAGGAGGGGGAGGAGAGTTAGGAATTTCTAGGATGGATGTATGGGTATGTGTATTGAGAGCGTAGGTTGGCTTTTTCTAGCTGGTTTGGGGGGGCGGAGCAGAGGGTGATGACGCA
>JAABUY010000555.1_pt1 | contig 63162 bp, 68 predicted proteins | sample 5560271 | NCBI WGS metagenome assembly JAABUY01 (sample SAMN10711886, study PRJNA513374) | rock metagenome | isolation source: Antarctica rocks | place: Antarctica: Victoria Land, University Valley | reverse complement strand
ATTTATAGAAATAAGTGTTTAGTTGTGATTTTAACATCAAAATGCTGTTGTTTGAGCTTGATTTTGAAGAAGTTTCAAAAAAAAAGTTGCGTGAGTGCTGGAGCCAACTTTGTAGGATCCGCTGTATCAGAAGAACAGCACAGCCACATGCAAAGCCACACATCTCGGAGCATCGCCAAACACGCGGGAGATGGGATGATCTAAGTACTTCACCGTTCTAACTTACCTAAGCTGCTTGTTCAATTAGGATATTGTTGCCTCCATCGTCACCGGGCTAATGGCTGTCCTGGAGCAGATTGGGAACCTGTCTTTACAAGCATCCGGCAGCGACCAAGATGCGCAGAGGTTCTATGAGGATCTAGTACGCAACATCCCTCACGACGCGGTCTCGCTGTCGGAGCATGAGCAGCAAATATTAGATCTTTACGACAGTTTGAAGGAGGCAGAACTCGAATGCAGTCTGTTGGAAGCTCAGAAGACCGTCCAGCCAGGTGATCTACGCTCTCGCCGACATGGCGGTGCATCAGCTGATCCCCGGCAGTGCCTCTGGACGAGGTTTCGGAGAGCGACGTCTTGGACGATCAAATCAGGAAAGCTGAGGATGAACTTCTTAAAGCCAAAGCTACCTACTCCCTACGGAACCAGGTCATCGAGAATGTCCTTATGACCGATCCCATTCTCAAGGCAGTGCACTCGGGACCACAGGCCACTTCTGCGGAACGGTACGAAGTTCGAGGCTCTTTTAAACAACCTACTGACAATGTCTAGAATATTGTCGACTCTGATCGATCGCCGCGATGTGCTATCCATGGCGCATACTAACATCTCATCGGATCTCAAGTCGACCCTGGACTCTTTACTGGAAGCACAGACGGAGAATCGCAATGCTATGAGAAAGAACCAGGAACTGGCTAGTGTCTTACTGGGTCTAGCTCAGGAGTCCGAAGACGGAGACAGGGACGAGATTACTGATCCAGAATTGAAACGTCATCTTGAAGACCTTGAAGGGGAGATCGGAGTCGGCAAGTCGAAGTGGATCATCCTAAAGAACGTAATGAGTGCGGTTGTTGTGGGTAGCGGAGTTGACTGGGCCCGGGATGAGAGACTTCGAGAACTGGTCGTGGACGACGGCGATGGAGAGCCTATTCTAGATGGGTAGCTGGTTCTCATAGGATCCTACGTACTCAATTCGTCAGCCAGCTTGAGGATAGGGCGCCGTTTCTCTTCCACCACAATTGCGATCGAGGCTTTACCAAATTGAGACCAGAGTTCATGGACGATGGCTATTGATACACGTAGCTGCGGATAGTAAAGGTAGGACGACTCTGCTATTAGCCGCATTGTGGGCATCTACTGAGGGCTGGTCATAGGTCAACGCGGTGCCACATGCAAGAGGCTGACGTTGATGCTGAAAGATAGGATCCTGCTCCACCTTATAGGAGGGCTTGATGGTGAGAAGCTTGCCCATAGCTGCTGAGAGATCATACAGAATGATCTATCCTCACAGCTGAGCCCACAGAGTCATGGATCGCTCGATGGTGTTTACCATGCACCATCTGCTTGACAGATACTGAGATTCCTGCAAGCTACGGATTGCGTTGAACTCACAGGCGACTGCTCGCTCAGCTTGGTCCCGTAGGGGCCGGTAGGGGAAGCATTGAGAGAGCTGTCTTGCTCGCCTTACTGGCCAATCCAATGAATGCGATTATATTCATGTGGAGAGTACATTGAATCCGCAGGGAACTGGCAGCATACCTTACCTTTACAGTAGCTTCTGATGGTTATCCGCACGTTTTCCTACTAGTATTAAAAACTGTTCTGCGATATACACACGCAGTTCCTGTATATTCTGTAACTTACACTTGTAAGTTAATGTTTCGATTGAGTTGACTCAAGGTACGGAGTACGGAGAGGGTTTATCTGTTTGCTTTGCGGCCTGCACTATGTGGTATGCGGTATGCGGTATGCGCATCAACGAGCATACCGCGACTGTTATTATTGTTGTTGCTGCTGCTTGGCTCTGCTCCCTTGCCTTGTTGATAATTACGCACAGGGAGTAGGTAAGGTACCTTAAGGTGAAAGTTACAGGGTACCTTTGGTAAGGTACCTTAAGTTACAATAGATTACAGTAGCTTCCCTAGTCGGAAGGTACAAAGTACCTACCTACCGTACCTGGCCTGCTTACTCATCTCTTTGGGTACAGCTCTGCCCGCCCACTTTCCTGCCCGCCTTTCTCTCCTCATACAACTTCATACCGTGAGAGAGCGCGACAAAACACTGTGAGAGATTCAGTCAGTACTGGGAGCAACTCCGTTCAATCGTAGGTCACCTCCCTAGGTAAGCAGACCTCAACATCATCAACAAGGCTCGCTCGATTTATTTATTGAAGTCACTAATTGCTTCCAACATCGCGCTTTGCAATCAATTCACCGGCACTTTCGACGCTGATTTCATTCATCTGCTCTCCTCTTCCTGAACCCCATCGGGCGCCCGGTGTTTGGTTGTTTGTTTTGATCATGGACTGACCCATCTACCATATACCTTAGGATCACCAACAATTCCATTTCATTCAACATCCATTCTCTATTGGCTAGGTGAGTGTTTCTGTTCTGTCGTTTTCCCAATTTGAAATCCTCTACACCTACTTTTCATCATATCACGTCCCAGTTTGCGACCGCATCAGGAAGGCGCGAAACCCTTACTGAAGGGTCCCCTCCCGCCGGAATACTTACTCTTCCCCGGTTTCACTCCAACAGCTTTCATCATCCAATTCTTCGACGCGCAAATACTTATAGTGTGGAAGACTAACCAGTCGTCGTCGTCAACAGTTTCAATTGTTCCTCACACAAACACCACAATGCCTAAAGAGAAGACCACCACTCGCAAGACCAAAGCCAGAACCACCGAGAAGAAGAAGAAGGGTACGCGTTCCCAACAGACCCTCCATCTCTTCCTCTCCACGCCGTCGCATGCTAACCCGGTCAACAGACCCCAATGCGCCGAAGCGCGGTCTCTCCGCGTACATGTTCTTCGCCAACGAGCAGCGTGAGAACGTGAGAGAAGAGAATCCCGGCATCACCTTTGGTATGATTGTTCCAACGTGACTAACTCTATCTTGTGTTCGTATGCTGATGCGCGTCATCGCGCGACAGGTCAAGTTGGCAAGGTTCTGGGTGAAAGGTGGAAGGCGCTCAACGAGAAACAGCGCCAGCCCTACGAAGCCAAGGCCGCTACCGACAAGAAACGCTACGAGGACCAAAAGGCTAGCTATAACGTGAGTTCCGAGCCTGTCGACGGCCCCGAGGAACAGTCGCGGTTGACTGACCGTCGTACAGGCCGGTGAAGACGAGGAGGAATCCGGTTAGCCCCGCCCGCCGACCACGGAGTCTACCAATGCCACAAGCGTCGCGTATGCCTGCATAATTTCGCACATGCTCGATTGTGTCGTCGTCGGTCATGCTTCACCTCGGCTTGCCGGTTACCCTGTCCTCGTGTTTCTCTCTTTCCGTTCGGCTGGGTGCTCTGGGAGACGGTATTCTCGGCTTTTCTTCTGTCGCTTTCCATTCGGTCAGGCTGGATGGGGGAAGAGCTTCCCTCTCGGGGCTTTCATAGGCCACAAAAGGCCGATCTGAGGGGTGGCCACTCTTCACGTCACAGGAAGCAAGTGTTCGCCTGGGCACCCTTGTCGCGCGACCATTGATGATTTTATGTACACTAGCTCCCACGTGCCCGATCAAGATATCTTCTCACGATATGCCATGCACTAGTGCATTGTCCGCGTTTCGCAGCGAGACGCGTGCCAGCACTCTGTTGACGCGCTGCCTTATCCGAGGCCCCCCTGTAGCGTGTGACAGAGCAAGGCGGAGCCGTTTGTCACTCTGAGGCGGAGTCATCACTAACCATGTCTTGCCTCACTTTGGATGGAGCGGTATTGATCGTATATATAAAGGTAGTCAATGCTCTCCGACTTGTAGTTTCTCTCCACTCTGCCACCGATGTTCAGGGAGAAAGCTGTGTTGAACAACTTGCTTTCCTGGAGTATGCCGCCGCATACGCGAGTTCGTCTGCAACTTACCTTAGGCCGCCGACACACACGCACTTCAAATCCGCTTGGCTACAAATAGCCTCTTATGGTCGAGATCAGTAATTCTTAATTGAAAAGACAAACCGATCTGGAATGAGCCATATCATCTGCCGGTCCAACATGAGGACATGTTCTCCTTGACAGATGTCAGACGAGGTACGAAGAGGGTGACGAGTGAAGAGTGCCAGTGGATGATACGAACAAAACTCAATATTGTTATGATTGCTTGGTGGATGGCTTAGTCGACCTGAGCCGCGTCTCTCCACCGGTCGGCGTCGCCGGGCATTTCAGTTCAGTTGCACCGTCGATCAGATCTACCTTACCAATCTATAGTTTTCGATGCTAACATACAAGCATGCAAGACTCTAAGGTAACTTATCTTGCCTCGACGAAGTATCTTAAGTTCGGTCACTTACCAGGTACCTGTAGGCATTTGTTTACCTTAACGTACCCTCCAGGCGACTGGCTCCGGGTATGCAGCAACTAAATCAACCCCGATCCAATTGGTCTCGACATCCATCCGACCATGATGCGGTTTTGCGGACACCCACTAAGATATCAGCCATCAATGATGGAATTTGTTATATGTCAAAGGCGTCTGTGGGTAACATTTGACTTGGGTCATCAGACAGATGGTGCATAAGCTTGATATGTTGTGTCCTTATCGTTTATTAATTTCCTGACCGCAGCAGAAACTGGTCAGATCAGGAAAGGGTAGAGAAGAGAAGGAAGAAGAGAATGAAGAGTGAGAGGGTAAAGGGAAACGGGAAAAGGGAAAAGGGAAAGGGAAAAGGGACAAAATCCGACTAGGAGCGAGTATCGGCAGCATTCATCACAGGATTGATGCAACCCACCCGCACCTCCTCCTCATTGGCCTCAACTCCGCAATCAAATCCATTCACTCTTCCGCCCATGGACGGACTGACACGTCAACGTACTGATGACTCCCTTACCTTACCTTACCTTACTGTAGGTAAGGTAGGTAGGTACCAGGTAGGTAAGGTATTTGTATCTTCTAGAGCCGCAATACTTTTGCGTCGGTTGATCTGCGGGTCCTCGTACGTCTAAGCGCGATGCGACGGGTTTCTGAGGGACATTTATTCAAATCCAATCTCGTACGCCGATGTGGCCGCATTACTTTATTCCGGCCTTCACTAAATTGCATCTTTTCGCTTGACAGCTTGATGTTCAGGCTGCGAGTATGAATCTAGCTGCCGATGCCCAAAACGCCCGGGACGTCGGTACCGCTTTCGATCGCTTTCTGGACGCCCTTCCCGACCATTTTACAGAAATAACCGCGCTGGTCGCCCAGCTATACGCCATCGGTTCAGCCCTACGAGATCTAGATTCTATCATCATCTCTCCAGAGTATGGACGGAGGGCGGTTTGCATCCAAGACGATCTAGATATTGTGCAGTTGAGCCTCTCAATTACTTTACGAGATGTACGTGAATTGTTCGACGGCCTGGACTGCGACGGGTACCCTCCAACCGTCTGGGCGTACCGGGGAGTGTGGACAGAAATCTGGCGTCACTTCCAACGAGAGAGTGGCAATACGCTTCAAACCCGTCTGGAGCGTTTTCGACAGTTTATCATGGAATTGAGTTGCACGATGCGAAGGTTGGGGCCCCAAATTGGTATCAGAAGCCCGACAATTGATGATTGCCAGACAACCTCCTGACCCCAGGGACATGGAACCACTTCGGGCGAGTATTAACGCGCTGGTAGATGCCCAAACCAGACGTTTGGATGCCATAGCACTACGACCACAGTGTACGCTTGACCGCAATTTGCATTCTCTTGTTTACATTTTCATTTGACACCATCAATCATCGGTCTGACCTGCACTTACGATATACCACAGTGGGAAGACGGCGGTCATTCCCAAGATTGAGAGGCCCAGCCGAGCCACGATCGCCACCCTCACCATACTTTCCCCGGGCTCCTGAAGTACCACTCTCACCAACCATTCCCAGTAACTCGTCCCACTCTTCCGGCAGCAACTCAGTCATTTCCCACTGGGCCGTGACCGTGTCCGAGCAGGCACAATCGGCTACCCCTTTCCGTGCGTCTGGACAAGTGTGCGTTACCACGCTTCGATGTGACGGACGAATTTGCTGACAACTATCCAGCTCAGCGTGCCTAGGTCCAGATATGCCCGATGCGAGGTCCCGACTGGCCGAGGAGTATGAGAGAATCTGTGGACTGTAAGCTGGACTTTGTCAAATTAGCCCCTGTCGTAGCTGAGCGATCTAGGCCGTTTGAAAACCAGGACATGCTCGTCCACCTTTACTTGCGGCACTCTGATCTCCGAGCTAGGATTCTCTGCCGATCATCGCGTTCAAGTCGGCCGAAATTATGTTGCCTTCCTCTCTCAGGATTGAAGGCGAACCGGAGTGACTCTTGCATCCAGCTCAGAAAACCGAGCCCATCAGGTCGATTAGATCTCTGGGCTAATCTGAGGTTCACGACGTACGAACGTGAGTCCTTTTCGGTGTTAGTGAAATGCATTCTTACTTATAATATCGTCAGGCATGATCATCTTCTACTGCACCTTTCTTGCCTTACGGTCCCAGGACCTCCATAGCCCTATAAGGGACATTGATGATCACGAACTCCATGGCGAAGAAGAGCTATTTGCCGGGTAAGTGGATCAGACAAACCGCGTTGTCATCCCAGCAGACATTGAATTGTTCTCTGTTAGCAAGATTTACGATGACGGCTACATGCACGCTCTTCGCCTCTACCGAGACCGAGACTCGAAAGGGATCCGAATGCAAGCATCTGCCCACAGCGGCGAATTGAAAAGGTTGCTTCCTCTCCCACCACTCCTTTTGAAACACGGTGCAAACAGACAAACACCTGACGGATACCATATATAACACAGAACCCCGATCTGGACTGCCTTCATCACCCACCACATCGCTTCAACCACCTGGATGCGCGGACGCGGGAAAGTCATCCGTCTCCGCGAACTCAACCGCTTCATTTTCTCACCCGACTATAAACCGCAATGTGGGCCACGGGGCGAACACGAACTGCAATTTACTGCCCAGAACGGTCAGTGCCACCTATCGTACTCTTGGCCCATAACTACTGCTGCACGAATTGGATCATGCATCTCAGTGGCAACTTCACTGACTGACCTGGCCGCAGATGCTGACGATTTCACGAGTATCGTCGAGGACCTCGCCGTTGACTCTTAGCCTTTCGTACTAACTCTCTTATTCGAACATGCACATACGAAACTTGACTTGACAGATCTAGGAATACAGCACTTACTCTCCTCTCATCCGACGTCGACTTCTGCTTCTGCTTTCAGCGCCTTGAGGTTTATGAGTTTATGAATTTGTCTCATCTATGGTTCTCATGATACCCTACTCTATCTGCGTCAAAAGTCTTTCTTATCTAGGGGGGTCCTTCTCTACTCGGAAGACGAGATTCAGTTTGATTAGCTTTATTGTGAGTTGGATAGTGCAGTCTGTTCCTGTCATCGTCGTCACCGGGCGACCACGCTATGCATATTAGATTGCACACACTTCTGAACGAGACATGGCGGCTTGGCTACAATATTTATTAATGCATCACAGGCCATCCCAAACTCATCTCTCAGAAAACTCATTTCTCCGAGTTAGGAAATGAATTGGCCTGGTTACACTTATGCTAGAGTTGATTGCTTGTCCACGTCTGAAAGAAATTCACCGGTAAATAGTACCACACGTGGATCTACTCGGCAAGGTATAAGGTCTGAGCCACAAATATCTCTTTGGATGCAGCACTACAAACCAGCATTGAAAACACAATTCGATGCTTTCTCATACGTGCAGTCGTTGCAGAACTTTGATCAGATCGGCCGTCACACCCATGGCCGTCACGTCCCCACCGGCACTGTACACGTCTAGTCAGCACAGAACACCCCGTTGTGTTATCCGCGTCCGCAAAATAAAAAATGAAAGAAGCAGAAGACGGACAGAAGAAAAGAACTCACCCGCCACCCTGCACAATCAACGGATTGGCCCCATACCGCTCCGTATGAAACGCAATCAAATTATCGCTCCCCGTCAACGCCGCAATCGGATGCGTCTTTTCAAACGACTCCAGCCCGACCTTGACCTCATTGGCATCCACATCAATACTCCCCACATACCGCACCACCTTCCCCGCCCTCTCCGCCTCCCTCTTCACCCCCTCCATCTCCCCATCAAACTCCCCCAACCTCGCCAAAAACTCCTCCCCACTCCCCACCCCCTCCAACGCCCTCGGAATCAGCGACCGCACCGGGAAACTCGTCGGCCCCTCCACCTTCAACCCCACCATCCGCGCCAAAATCGTCAACTTCCGCGCCACATCCAGCCCGTTCAGATCGTCGCGCGGGTCCGGCTCCGTGTACCCCAGCTCCTTCGCCCTCTTCACCTCCGCGCTGAACGGACCCCCCCCACCGCCCACCGGCGCAAAGCTGTTGAACAGGAAACTCATCGTCCCCGAAAACACGCCCTCAATCTTCCGCACGCTATCGCCCGTGTCCACCAGATCCCGCAGCGTCGATATCACCGGCAATCCCGCGCCCACCGAGCTCTCGTGGTAGACCATCCCCCCGCCCTCAGCGGCCGCGGCGCCGAAAATGTCCTCCCACAACGCGTAGCTGCCGGAGAAGGCCTTCTTGTTCGGCGTCACGACGCTGATGCCGTGGCGCAGGGAGAGCGGGTACGTGTCTGCCACGGCTTGGTTGCTGGTGTTGTCGACGACGACGGCGGGGCCCGGGGCGGCGCGCAGGTAGGCGAGGATGTCGGGGAGGCTGAGCACGGGTTGGGCCGAGGCGGAGAGGTCGGCTTCCCAGGTGGTGAGGGCGAGGGGTCGGAAGTCTTCGCTGAAGAGGAGGGCGTTGCTGCGGGCGATGAGGACGAGGGAGATTTGCGGGTGGGGGTGCCGCTGTTGGAGGGCGGCGAGTTGGGTTAGGAAGCATTTTCCGACGCCACCGACGCCTGGGGTGGGGTGAGGTGTTAATTTGTTCTGGAAGTAGAAGGGAGGATTGGGAGGTGCTAGGATTGATGGTCGGTGAAGGCTTGTAGTGATAGGAGATGAACGAGTGCGGGAGTGGTGGGGATGAGTGAGCATTGTACTTCTGGATGTCGACTGCGTATAGATGATCAAAGTGAAAAGTATGCCCAGGAACAAACACAGACATACAAGACTTGCCCTAGGCGATGTTCAAAGCTATTGGAGTGGAAATGAGGGGTCTGCCAACAAGGGCCTCTCCGGTGGTAGGAACTGCAGACGGAATGCGCAAAGCTTACCGATGACGGCAATGTAGACTGCAGGCATACCTGCACGGATGGCTCTTCCTCCCACTCAACTTTCCTAATTCTATCGCTCAACAGACAGTCTGTCGGTTTCGCCGGGCACTTTGAAAATTGAATACTGTAGCTTTCCTCCACTTCATGGTGGGGCTTTCTGCCACCGCCTTCGCTACCGTCGTCGAACCCTGACTCACCTAACATCCTTCACATCAAGTACGAATACTTGGACTGAAAAGCCGATTTACGAACGAGGTCAGATCCTCATGCAGAGATGCCAGACTCCGCACTCTACGGCCTCCCACGCCCAAAGTCCACTAAAGGAACGAAAGAAATCTCCTCATCAACCAGCCTAGCATTCACGTCGCAGCTCGCATCCCTCATATCCAAACCCCCCGCCGGACACAGCACCTCAACAGGCCGCTCCCGCCCAACGAAGACTAAATCCGACATCTTCACCGTCCACAACAAAAACGCCAAGAAGCGCGCGGCCAAAGATGCTCTCGACGACGCCCGACCCTCGTCCGTCCAGACGCAGGCCGACATCGGCGGCGTCGACTCGGCCACTTTGCACCGCTCGAAGCGCAAGATGGAGGAGAAAGCCCGTCTCTACGCCGCGATGAAAAGGGGCGACTACGTGCCACCCGGCGGCGACGAAGCGCGAGACGAGCGAGGGCTCGTGGATTTCGACCGCAAATGGGCGGAGCAGGAGGCTTCGGGTCGGGGTGCCGAACCGGAGACGTCGTCGGATTCCGACAATGGCGACAGCGAGGAGGAGACGGTCGATTACGAAGACGAGTTCGGCAGGCAGAGGCAGGGCACCCGTGCCGAGGCGGCGAGGGAGGAGCGCAGGCGGAAGGCGCAGGCTCAGGCGGCGGAGGAACCGGATCGGTTCTCGGCGCGCCCGGCGCAGCCTAGTGCGTTGATCTACGGCGATACCGTGCAGACGGCGGCGTTCAATCCGGACGAGCCGGTGGCGGCGCAGATGGAGACGTTGGTGCGGAAGAGGGACCGGAGCATGACGCCGCCGGATGAGGTGCATTACGATGCGAACGGGGAGGTCAGGAGTAAAGGGGTGGGGTTCTACAGCTTCTCGAAGGATAAAGAGGGGAGGCGGAAGGAAATGGAAGCTTTGGAGCGAGAGCGGGCGGAGACGGAGAAGGGAAGGCAAGAGAGGGAGGCGAGGAAAGAGAAGAGGAAGTTGGAGGTCGAAGCGAGACGGAAGTTGATTCGGGAGAAGAGGGGACAGAAGCAGGCGGATAGTTTCCTGGATGGGTTGTTGGGAGGGATCGCCAGCGCCCCGACAAACCCGCAACATGAAGCCTCGGATGGATGAAACCGGTCAACGCAGCAACACCATAAACATCCGCCGATAACTCCCACCTCCTAGCTCTGAAAGCAATCTCGTCCTCAGACTATCCCAATCCCCACCGCTACCCTACCTCTACCTCTACCTCTACCTCTACCTCCCCACCTACCGCCGCCGTTGCACCCGCCTCCGACTCACGCACCCCGGACACAACTCTCCACGAAACTTGTTAAATGTTACCAGGTCCTGCGTGCACCTCCCCGTTTGCGCCTTCCGCCGGCAAGCCTGGAAGCTCAGTGTCGTGGCGTGGTGCCCGTGCCGGCCGCAGCCCGGGCATACTTTGACGCGTTTGACGGACCGGCACCTGGAAGATCAGAGCGAGTTGAAGAGATGGGAAGTGACGGGTAGAAGCGACATACATGAGTTTAGGTCCGCGAGCGATAGGGGCAATGACTTGGTCACGAGCGAGGAGTAACAACGATGCTGAGAGTTTGGTTTGACTCTGCGAGTTTCTTCGACCGAACCGAGATGGCACGAGTCACCCCTAGGCGAGCACGTCCCGGCTTCAGTTCTGTAGAAGGCGTGATGAGTGCAGACAAAGTTGTTCGATTTGACGAGGAGCCCTAAGTTGTGCAGCGAACAACCATTACGACTCTATCGCATTCAACAACCTTGAAGAGATGGCAAAGATTAAGGAGGAGGCGCCTCTTACACAGCCGTCGTACAGAAGCTGAAGCAGGGTTCTCAAAACGTGAGATGGAGGCTGAGGCTGAAGATTGCGCAGACGTACATAAATACGTTTGGCTGTTGCCTATTGGTCGGGCTCTGCTGCTATATACCCTACCCTACCGATACATCATGTCTGCATGTTGCGACGACGTCGAAAATCCCTGAAGAAAGACTCACCCCCTTTGTCGAGTAGCTACAGTACGATGTCATCCCAGTAGTATTTGTACCTTCATTTATCCGTCCAAATATAGCTACGGTGCCCCGTCAGGTTACCGTCATGGGACTTCGTACAACATCTCACGTTGTGCGGTTGGAACGATAGGTAAGAAGTTGCGAGGGAGGATGTGGGGTAGGATGTGAAACAGAGCCCATCCATCAATCAATCAGTTGTGTCCATCCGGTTTGATTTCCCGTACACAGCCTTCCAGCCGAACAGAGAGAGAGATAAAACGCCTCGCACAGCCTAACCTCAAAGAAAGCACCCCCATCCGAGAAGCCCGGACAGTTCGTCTACAGCTTACCTTACTTTACCTTACTCTACTGTTGCTGATAAAGAGTCTGAGCAGCCCTTTCCGCCTTCCCCTCATCAAACCTCCACATCCCGCCCGTTTTCTCCGTCTCGCTCCTCTCCCCCAGCGCAGCAGCCAACTTCTCAAACGTCGGATCGTTCGGCACTGTGGCGAAGAACTTCCTCTCCCATTCGCGGCCCTCGGCCTGCTCCTTCTTGCGTAGATCCCGCTGGGAGTTTTCGATCTTCGACTTCTCCATCGACGTCGTGTCCATGTCGCCTCGGGTGATGGCCTCGGCCACGCTGCGCCAGGCGCGTCGGCTCTCGTTGGCGTTTTGCCGGTCGAGCGGCGCGACGGTCAGGGGCGTCGTCTTGTAATTCTTGACGGCGAAGGTTTCGATCTCGTGCTTCTTGCCGTCGCGGATGGTGAAACTGTCGGTCCACTGGCCGGAGATCTCGTAGAGGGTCTCTTTCTCCTTGCCTGCCGGGTACAGGGTGGCGGTGAAGCTGTTCTTCTTGCCGCTCAGCCATCCTTTGCCGCTGTAGTCGATCTTGGCCGTGTAGCCGGACGAGGATTGGATGTAGGTGGCCTTGTTCAGCTCGACGAAGGGACTGCCGTAGATGAGACCTTCGATGTGGAGCGACGGGAGCGTGATGAGGTAGTCTTCGTTGTGTTTGGAGAGGTGGAGGATGGCGTGTCCGATCTGCTTGACGTGGATTGTGCGAGAGAACGAGGCTTTCTGGGCATTGTAGCCTTGCAGCTGTGGGTAGAACTTCAGCGACGCTCAAGCCTCGAGAGAAGGATATCTTACCCGTACACCGTGCTGGTCGTTCCAAATACAGTACGCCGTTACCGGTGGATGGTGGCTACAGCACCGTCAATCCTCGTATCCCTACGGAAAGGAAGCGTACTACTCACCTAACCTGCTCCGAGACCAACTGCGTCGTCCCAGCTGCATCTTCCAACCTTCCCAGAAAGAGCTCTCCAAGGAACGGATTCAATGGTTTCTTCTCGCTACCCAACTTCTCGTTTCTACTACTGTACTGTTGCCTCAGGGTGCTGAGAAACCACCTGAGCACCAGTAGAGCGCGCTTCGCCGGGTCTGGCTCCGAAGCAGGCGCGACGAACAGCGATGGATGTTCGGTCCAGTAAGCGGAGTATTCAACCAGCGAGGTCGTAGATAAGATGAATGGGGGTGCGGTCATGGAAGAGAGGTCGCCGTTGAAAGAAGCGATGGACTAGGTATGGAATCATGTCAGTACAAGTAACGGAATCGAGGGATTGTCTGAAAAGATTCTTCGTGCTTTGGCTGGTGACTGTTTATCTGCATTTCGCTAGTCGGGATCCATACCTTGAGGAACGAGGACCATGAGCCTTTGTTCTGAGGCGCAACGCCTGCTCCCTCGTCTTTTGACGAGGACATGATGCTATCGAGAAGGTCTTAGGAGAAGAGAAGTTGTGGAATGTATAGTGGATAAGGGCAGATGAAGACGTGTACGTTCTCGAGTAAGAGACGAGGGGGGTTTGGTGGGGGGCGACGTCACGGTTTGATGTCTCCCGAATTAGGTATAGCGTTAGCTTTACAACAAGTGATCAGACAACTCTGTACCAGGTACTCGTACTCGACAAGAACTGGTAGGTAACAGACAATACACCATGCAGCAGTCTCATTCAGGTACATTTAGTCTATCTAGATAGATATTCTATCGATCTTTATGCCCAGGGGGTATTACAGAACTCCATCATGTTTGATCTAAGCACTTCATCTCGTGAAACTCACCAGCGCCTTCGTGATTCTATTGCCGGACCGGAAAGAACCCCACAATCAATTCTTCTCCGCATCCTCCTTCAAGGTCACAATTCTGTTGAGTACCACCTTCTCCGCAGTACTCTCACTATCCAAACAAAAGTACGCAACTCGCATCCCTTGAAAGCGCACCGTCTCGGGTCGGAACATGCCCGCCGTCTGGTCGTCCTTCTCTCCCTCTTTCTCTGGCCACGGTGCTCTGCGCTTAATCTCCTCGAAACCCGTCTCTATCATGGCGTTGGGAAACTTTTCTATCGAATTCGGATTGATGTCTGCTAGATAGCCGTCGGGATGTGCCTGAGGGTTGCTGGATTTGAAGAGGGGGTTAAAGACGCGAACCTCGGCCTTGATGGGGCTGTGGTGAGCAGATGATTCGGCGACCCAGTGGATATAGCTAAGTGAGGACATCAGCGATGTCTGCTCCATCCAGCATTATATCATGGATCCTAGTCAAGAAAACCTAACTCGGTCCTGGAGTATATCCGGGGAGGAATCGTAAAGATTGCTCTGTCATCAGGGGTACATGCGCACAGACGAAGCCTATGCCAAGGGCAGCAGCGGATATGTGTGAGAAAGTGTACTCACCTCTTGGGTTTTTTGAAGCTGACACCGTCCTCTGGTTTCTCATACGTAGCGTGTACGGCTGTGACAAGCCCCGTTGCCGGATCCTTTTCGAAAGTGGTGGCGGTGATTGGAAATGGTACTTTCAACAGTCCGACAGTCTTACCTGGTGCCAGTCGAAAGTAGCTATCTGAATCAACTTCCCTGAAGTCGCTGGATTCGATGTAGACGGTTTTGGTAAATGGGACGGTATGCGACTGTTGAGAACCAAGAGTTAGCGATGAAGGTTAGTCTTGACTAATGCAATCGTCTAAGATTAGAAGGAATAGGGTTCTTGAGTGATCTACATACCCCGTATGCGGGATCCTTGGAGTACGGCATCTCAACCATTTCCACATAATCATCTGGAAGGTTGTCGATAATAACCAGAATCGGCTCGAGAACAAGCATAAGTCGCGGGACGGTCGTCTCCAGATATCGGCGTACAGATTGCTCGAAACGTTTTATTTCGATATTTGTTGTGGCCTTAGTGACACCGAGTTCATTGACGAAGGACAAAATCGCGCCGGGAGGTACACCGCGGCGACGGAGTGCGATGAGAGTGTACAATCGCGGGTCATCCCAACCACTCACATACTTCTCGTTAACGAGCTCGATAATCTTGCGCTTGGACAGCACGGTTCCGCTGATATTAAGACGACCATATCTGCGACACGATGTTAGTTAGATCTAGATTTGTCCTGGGGATGGGTGATTCGTACTCTCTTTGCATAGGCTTATAAACCTCAAGTTTATCACAAAGCCACTCATAAGAAACCCTCGATAGTTCAAATTCTGTGGTGCACAATGAATGCGTGATGCCCTCGAAGCTATCACACAAGCAGTGTGTAAAGTCATACGTCGGATAAATCCTCCACTTGTCTCCCGTGCGGTGGTGCTTTGCGTCTTTGTCTTCTAGGATGCGGTACGCGAACAGATCCCACATTTGAGGATTACCATCCTCTATATCCTGCTTCATGCGAAGAGCTGCCTCGCCCGCTGAATACTTGCCGTCTCGCATCGCCCTGAACTCGGTCAAAGACTCGGCGGTGGGACGATTGCGATGCGGGCACGCGTATCGAGCTTTGCCTTCGCCTTCTCCTCCACCACGCTGAGCCATGATTTCGTTTTCTGAGGTATGTCAGTGCTTGACGGCGTCCGCGACTGGCGACAATGGGTGCATACTGGTACAATGGCAGACATAGGCTCCGTCAATGCTTATAAGCTTCTCCGCCAGCTCGTACAGACGGTCAAAGTTGTCGCTGGAATACGTAATCTGGACCGGCTTGAACCCTAGCCACCGAACCATCTCCTCGATGGCGACAAAGAACTTCTCTTCCTCGCCCTTCGGATTGGTGTCGTCGAAGCGCAGGTAACAATCGCCGCCATGATATCTTGCAAACCCAAAGTTGATAGCAATGGCTTTGCTGTGACCGATGTGAAGGAATCCATTGGGCTCTGGTGGGAATCGCGTCACAACCTTCTTGGTGTCTGCAGGGGTAACAGATCTCTCCTGGTAGACGTCCGCGAGAAATCCAACCTTGAACATAGAATCTGGATCTTCGGCGGGGGCTTTCGTGGCAGGTGGGCGCTTGGTTGCTGGGGGGGTGGGTCCTTTGGGGGGTTTTGGAGCTTTGGGACCCTTTTCTTTCTTAGGTTTGGAAGGTTTTGTCCGATCAGGCAGGACCGCGGTGGCTTCCATCCTCTCCTCCGCGTTGAATTTCGTAGTGTACACTTCAATATCGAGATCTAGAGGGTATGTAAACACATTTGATAGATCCGGCGTGACTTGTAAGTGGGATGAATAAGGTACCTAGGTACCTTAAGAGCGCGGGTGACTAAGCAATTGAACCACTCAACTCTGAGAACAGCTCCAAGCAAAAACAACATTGAGTTGCTTCGAGATAATAATACGACGGCTAGGTAGGTATCTACTGAACTCTGGGGCACCCCACCAATATATTATGCCACTTCAGGTTGTAGCCGCCATGACCTCTCTCATGATTGTCCCTGATGACATCCTCCTCAAACTCTTAACGCAGTCCGGGAGCATAGATGACAGTCTCCGACTTGGGATGTGTTGTCGTCGCCTGTATGGGCTTCTGGATCGATATAGACTGGGCATCATGAGATGCATAATAGTAATTCCATCCTTCACTTACACAACCCGAAATGTTGCCCGTTACGTATTTCGTTCAACGTCATCTTCTACGGAACCGAACAGTCAAGGGCACACTGTCTACATTTGGCTGACCATCTAGCAGCTGCACTCTGACATCCACAAGTACGACGTCCGACTTTGCAATTTCAAGGATACCCATGACGCATGGGCATGGGAATACTATCAAGGCTTCCGTGACAAACACCGTCCAACCCCCCCGAATGTCCAGCAGCCATATTCATCATTTATAGATTGTCTTAGTGCCAAGACACTGAGTGATCGGCAGGTGTGGGATGTGGTCGCTCGCTGGCACGGGTTGGCGCCTCTGCATGAGCTATACTTCCACCCTTCCAAGAATTTGGCCTACCGCAAATCCATCTTTCCCGACCGCAGTGTACAAGCCCGGCTGTCCATAAGCCGATTCTTCGAACGTGGCGAGCCTTTGTTGGAAGAGCAGATTTTAGACTTACAGGAAGAAGCTTCGTCAAGACCTTTTCCAGAGAGTCCTGCTCCTGCCTGTGACGCGTCCATGAAGGGACGGTTCTATAGGGCTTTGACTGGATATTGGTTGGCGATTGAGGTAACACGAAACGCGAGACCCTGCCTTATTCCTCTGCGGACTTGTGACCTCGATATATATACCACCGTGGATGCTCTGTGGGATGATGGTAGGAGCGTCCATGAAAGCTTGGACATGTTAGAGATGAATGATTTTGTTTACGGCTATTTAATACGACAGGCAGAACCCGCGGCTCTCGATGCTTTCATCCGCTGGGCTGAACATCAGGGATGGCCATATCCAACAGGGCGGCTAATCGAAAGTGAGTGGCCAAGGTTTGTTCAGAACATCCGGTTGACGTTGAGTCCGGCCGAGGTCATTGAGCTCTTACTGTTAACATCTCACTGGAAGTATACGGCTAGCTATCAACCGGATTGGTCATCGAACGAAAAAGCGAGAGATCTGCGTCTATGGACTTTTTTTGAGTTTCTTTCCAGGACAACGTATCGTTCCGTGATGTTACATTTTCACGTGATACATGATACTCTTATGAGAATTTGGTTAGAGAGCGGCCCAAGAGCAGCTACAGAAAGCTTTGGTGATCAGGAACGGTCGCCTCAACTGATGTGGGAAGATTATCGAAGGACCAAATTAGAAACGGAAGTACGGGGAACGCATTCCTTTGGGGGAAGCCAGACCTAGCGGCAGTGGTTGTGGATCGTATCAAAAGCCAATACAGGGAGGGACCCCACCTGAATTGAACAGGAACATCTATCCTTCTTCCACAGTTCAGTCTTTACGGTCTGAGTGAGGGAGGCAGTCTCTATCACCGGGATAAGAAGTACCGGATCAAAGCGTGGGCGGAGTAATCTGTGGAGGCAACGAGGAGAACACTTGTCAACGGTGCTTTGGGATGTGGTAGTGGACTTGTGAGCAACCGTTGTTAATGCCATAGCGGGGCGAGGATGACCTGAAGCCTGAAGAGTTCAGGGTGAAAGACGAGGTAGAGAGGACAGGCCATCCGTAAGCGCTCATTGCCTAACTAAGGTGTCCACTAGTGGACAAAAGAAAATGGACTACAAGGAAGCTGAACCATCTTTGGCTCTTAATGGGCTTGGTGTAATCGGTTTCCCTAAAGCGCTGCATTGTGCGGGGAATGGCCCGGTCGTGGCTCAAGCCCGCAAGGGCAACAAGAGTACACCTGTACTCAGTACCTTCGATCATGACCCTTGGTGTCCCCTTCTTTGGAGTGCTCCAAGGCCTGTTCAGTCTTGTTTCTCTTCTTCTTTCGCCACTCTCATTTCTTCACGTTCTCTCGCACTTCAGTTCTGAACTGCCATATCAGTTCCTGATGCAGGAGATATCACGCTGTTTCATCGTTCATTCATTGACCTCAAAGACTATCATCATGAGCCCACCCGTTCCTGAGCTTCTACCATCCTGTAATCTCAAATTCCGAAAACAGCAGTGGCCAAAAACAGAAAACTACTGATAGCGGCAAGCGCCAAAGTATCTTGATAAAGACATTCATTCATTTCGGTGTGCCAAAAACACTATCCCTTTACTTAGTCTACAAAGCTGTGACTGCTAAGAATATAAGGCTACGGTTCGTTTCATTTCCGTCGAGGGTGGCTTTTTATGTATACATGACCGAAACCAAAGCTGCAGAGTAAAGATAAAGGAAAAACTTATACGCGCAGCAAACAACATGCCGACCTGCCGAACGAAGACGAAAAGTGACGCTCGACGAGTCAGTAGTGAATCTGGTACAGTACGACGATGATCCACTCCTTTACCCTACCCCATCATAGGCCTCTGACTCGAGAAGAGAAGATAGCCAAAGTGATCGAGGTAAGATCGAGATCTTCACCCTCCCGCTCTGTCAACCTCCCTCTACTCCTCACGCCGCCACGGAGTCAAGCCGAAGGTGAGACGAGCGAGTGTTGAGGGTCCAAATGCATATCCACCCTATACTTATCCCATCCAATCCAGCCCACCCCGTACAACCAACAGACACCCACCCATCCACCCATTCCCCACCATCCCCCCCACCCTTCCCTCCGCCAAGAAAGCAGAAAGAAGAAGACAATCAAGACGTCTTCTTCGACCTCGTCCGACTCCCGATCCCCTCGCCATTCGGCACGGGCCTCGCCTTACTCTCCTTCGCCTTCTTCTCCGCGCCGCCTCCTCCAGCTCCGGCCTTCGTCTCTCCCTTCTTGGGCCTGCCGGGGCCCTTCTTCTTCTCTGGCTTGCCATCGGCGTCTTTACCCTCCTTGGCTCCGTTGGTAGCGACCTTCTTCGCCGGACGGCCCTTCTTCTTCTTCGCGCTCGCGTTGGTAGTGTCCGCAGTCTTGGCATGGGCGTCCGTCTTCTGTTTCTTCGCCGAGGATTCCTCCTTCTCCTCGCTTGCCTCTTCGTCTACTTTCTCAGCACCATCTTCCTCCTCCCTGTCCCTCTTCTCCCCCGTCTTGGCCTCCTTGTCATTGACCCCCTTCGTCTCCGCCTCCCCCTCCGCAACAGCAGCAGCGCCACCCTCGCCCTCGCCCGCGTCCTCATGCTTACTCTCGATCTCCAGCTCGCTCGCCCGCTTCACGACGTCGTTGCCCGGCCGCGAGATGTGCACGGCCGGGTTGTCGGGCGAGCCGTGCCGCTTGATGGTGTTGCCGCGCTTCGATTGGATCGTCACGTCGCCGTGCTCCTTGACTTCGGCCACCGTGCCGCTGGGGCGACTGCCGGACCATTGCCATGAGACTGTAATGCGCGAATAACGATCAATTGAATGTTTCTAAGTTGGAATGGGAATGGAGGGAAATAGGGCGCAAAGCGATGCGATGGGGAGCGATGCGGTGCGATGCGATCGGGTCCGAGCACGTTGATGACGTGATGCGCGCAGTGACGCGCACAGGCGCTTACACTGGAGCAGTATCGCTCGAGGAGAAGAAGAAGAGAAAAGACGAGAAAAAAGATAGACGTACCTTCATCCCCCTTCTCGATCTTCTCGTCAGCCATGCTGGATCGCGACTGCGACAGGAAGCGTATCGGCGCTTTACTGTTGTCTTTGCGCGCAAGGATGCGAAAACACAATTGCCGCCGCCGCAAGGAGAGAATAACTCTGCGCGTAGAATGTATGTTGTCGGGCGATTGATGAATGGAAATTGTTGATACCGATCAATGCGGGGGAGGAAGGAAGTTGGGGTTGGAGGTTGGAGGTTTGTCGGGTGGAGGTCTGTCGTCTGGGAGATTTGGTGCGCGACGCTAATGATTTGGCCTGGATCGCATCCCTGGTTGTTTACGGGACTCAAGGTACGGAAGGAAGGAAGGCTATTTATAGAACATCCCTCACGGTATGTACAAAACCGCTGGGGAACTCCTGCCTGTCCTGATAGATCGTTGATATGGCTGTTCTTTTGGGGATAGCATGTACTGAGAATGAGACTTGGACGATCTGGGCGTAACGTTTGTGTACAACATCACCCAAACACAGTACTCGTACCTGCGTGACTTTATTGCTCTGGTATCCAACCTTTGGTGCCTCAATCCTTCCTTGGGATTCGGTAGACATGCCTGCCCTCTCGACTGCGTAGCATTGATGCCTGGTCAAAGCATCACGCACAGACAAGTAACATCTGGCGAGCAAAGGATCCTAGTTTGCCAGTCGAGGGCATGTCAATGAGCATGTGGGAATACTATTATGTACAACAGAGGAACATAGGCGATTGACAATGCAAGAACAGAACATGGGGTATTGATTAAGGTACTATACTATGCTATATTCCAGCCGGATCTAAACTACTCCTACATACATTACTTATGCCAAGTCTTCCCGCCCTCCTTCCTCTTATTCCAGGGATCAGAAGGCATGACCCAACCCCTGGCCCTCTTGGCATCCCTCTTCTCACCGACCTGCGGCTCCGGGATCCAGGCGTCCTTTTCCAGAAAGTGCTGCCTCGTCATCGCGGCCGGCGCGCCGACGTCCAATCGCCAATAACACTGGCCCAGCAGCGGTTGTTCCTTGGCCATCATGTGCAAGTACCAGAGCGCCAAGCACGCCGTGAGGCCCGTCTGCGTCTTCATCTCGACCGTCGGCGCGAGTTCGAGGAAGCCAAAGTACGGGATCGAGTCCGTCCCCGCCCGGACGCAGACCAGTTCGATTTCCGTCATGATGAAGCCGTAGCGACAGCTGTACTCGCGCATGTGACGGTGCAGGTGGGAAAGACCTTGCAGGTACTCGACCCGACGGTGGGGCGCTTCGTAGCGCATGCTCGTGTTCCAGCGGTCGAAGGATTTGACGAGTCCGACGACTCGACCGCGGCCGTTGCCGAATATCGTCTTTTCCACGTCGTTCTGGTAATTCGCGACGAAGTGGGGTCCATCTTTCGACAGATCGGCGCGCATCGACATGTATGAGGGGCCTTGCGCCACCTTCAGGGCGGCGTTGACCTTGGTGGCATAGAAGTCCCGACATATCTCGTGTAAAGCATGCTCCGAGTCGGGGTGCATACGGGTGCTGGCGCTGCCGACGGGTGGTAAGGCTTCGGCTTTGAGGTCTGCGCGCAGCAGCTTGGCGAAGTCGGGTATGCTCTCGATCGTGTCGAGGTTGAAGTCGTCCCACGAACTCAGGTTGCGGATGTCCCACCAGAAATGCGTATTCAGTCCTCTCCCGATGTTCACGTTGACCTGACGCACAAGATTCACGGCCGGATTGGGTCCGGTCAGATACTCCATCAACGTCGAGGTGGGCTCCTCATACTGCGAGTAAGACGCGTTGTCTTCGCACACAGCGTATTGAAGCTCTGCCGGCAGAGTGTAATACTGCATTGGTCGCACCAGCATCGGCGCTGGGGGGACAAAAGTCGAAGCGCCTGGGACAACAGACGGGGTATATTGTGCGGTTGAGGTGTATGCCGGTAGTTGTCGGTATGTGGGAAATCCGTATTTGCCGAGGATCGAATCATCAATGCTGGAAGCGGAACCTGACCGAGAGTGCGACTTGAAACTCCTGCTCCCGTGGGAGGGTGTGAATGTGATTGGGGAGTTCAGCGCCGAGCCTGCTCGAGAGCCGAACATGGATGCGCCGGAGATGGGGGAGATGATGGGAATACAGTCGGGAGGGCTGGTGACGCTCCTCTGAGGAGCAGGTCGGGCTCGGTACGGAGTGAAGCCGGGAGGGTTCCGTGCGTTTGACAAAGCTTTCCTCTGCCGTCTCGGACCTCCGGCCGAGCATGGCTCGACGCTCTGATCCTGCGGTCTGATCTTTGGCAGGAGGAGAGGGCCATGACGCCTGACGGGGGACTTGACCAGTGCCGACAATTCGGCATGGACAGACTCTGGGGACGAGTGACCCGAAAGGGAGTATGCGGACGAGCCGGATGTGTTGCGGCTATGTGCGCTATCACTGATCAATGGAGGAAGCTCGGAGGCAGGCGGTGTGGTGGGTCTATAGTAGTAGGGTTCGAGAGAAGACAGAGTCTCGTGGCTGTTTGACCGTTAGCAGCCACACGACAGTAACACTTCATGGGATCGATCACTCACGCTGTAGTTGTCATAGTGACAGTGAGGAGGTGCTTGACACTGATGTATTAAGGGAGACCAGCTCCTGTATGAAAATCTATAGGACAAAGAGAGAGGGACAAAGGAGATTCGTGACAGTCTAAGGCTGCGCTTGAGTGATCAAGCAAATATCTAATGGATGAAAAACTTCAGACTTGAGTGTGGGGATGGGCCCAATACTTATCCTCCACCGGCACCCATTGGTGAAGGACGTAACAGGGAGAGTGAGACTGCCCTAGCCCACATATGGATCTTTAGCAGATGCATGCTGAAACAGGTGGAGATGGGGGAGAGATGTCCAGATTTGGTTGATTCAGTGAATATAGAAACCCATGCCGAGGAGGCCGGCGGCCAGATGTAGGATTGGATTCCGAAACATGGGGCTCCTCTAAGTGCTGCCACGAAAGTCGCGCGTCAAGATACTGGAGTGCGTAAAGGTAAGTTGAACTAACGTTATTTTTATGCTTTGGGTTCCTGAAAGGCAAGACATGATGCAGCGATGCTATTTGAGGCATCCGGTACCTTGCTTCTGCCGGCGGATCGCCCGTCTACGTTGATGCGATTGATATGGATCAGGGAAGAACAACTGAGAAAAGTGCCCCAAATCGAGTGTACCTTAAAGTCTGGCGGTAGGGTAGAGAGAGTATCATTAATATTGTCTCATCTAACCGGGCGCCGATCGAATCTGCCTCTGTGCCTCTCGGCGGTTGCGATAGTTTCGGAGAATAGGTTGGGCGCCAAGTAAGAGATTACACGTCGCCAATGTACGGAGATGTATGTGTCTGTCTGTCTGTCTGTCTGTCTGTCTGCGTGTCTGTGTACGTAAGGTATGTGCGTGTACGTGTACGTGTATGAGCGTGTAAGGTGTTTGTATAAGGTATGTGTGCGAGGTGAAGTCGTCCGGGCGCGTCCATTCTATTTCAGTGCCAGAGCAAATCCGATTGGCCCAGCACTGCGTCATTAACGTTAGCCGCTGCACGAACTTCGATGAAACCAGGGCAGTCCATTCTACTTGGCTAAGGCTCTCATCTTCTTCCAGACTTGTTTAGGCTTCTTGTTCAGGTTTCAGGTTCGGCATTCGTGAGTCATCGTCATCGTCATCTTCATCTTCATCTTCATCTTCATCTCCATCTTCATCGATTGTGTTACTCGGTGTTACTTATCTTAGCGTCCAAGGTATACCAAGAAGGTAGCTGTACTACCAGGTAAGGTATAAGTTAGAGCAGTGAGCAGAGTCCGTGCAATCAACCTCGGCCTGGCTTCAGCAGGTAGAGAAATGTAGCACAAGTTGCACAACAGAAATTGAAATTTCGGCAAGTCACTCCACTCATAATAGGAGTCCTAATTTAGCTTAGCTGTTCAGTAACAGAGGGTATTACCAATTCGAAGACCAGCGAGACGCCATACTACATAGCACTTTCCCTGAACACCATACCGACCCTTATCCCGGATGAACTTTCGAATTGACATTGTCCTCCCACCAACGTTCCCAGTCCACAGTCTGCTTGCCCCTTCTGGCATCCTCGGCCGCAAATACCATGGCATGACTTCGTATGACATCTTCCAGCGAGCATCCAAGGTAGAGACTCTGCGCCTCTTCTGCGCTCATGCCCTGATTCTTGACGGCATCAACGGCCTTGACGTACTGCATTGCGAGACCGTCGTCGCCTCCGCCGTGGCCACCTCCCGGCTGATGTGGGTGATGCGTTTGGGTTTGACCCGTGCTGAAGTCATGGACTCTGATGACCTTGCTATCGTATTCCAGCTCGCCTTGCGTGCCATACACCCTCCCGCGGCGCTCGCATATCTTCTCCGTCAATGCTATCATGTGGAGAGTAGCCGTTTTGGCGCCCCTGCCCTCCAGCCTAGTCGTTGCGTTGCTCGGGGCGCTAGATGGAAGGGCACCATCTTCCCAGGTGATAGTAACATATTGGTCATCGCAAACGTCATTTCCCGCCTCATATACGCATCGACCGAACCACGGCCGGCCATCAACTTCATTTGGAGACGTGTTGGCATCGTAGTCTTCACCGAGACGATCCATCAGCTTGGCTTCTGCCCGATGTGGACCACCGTCGTTGAGACATTCCTCGATTTCTGGAACAACAATCTTTACCGGGAATCCTATCTTGCCTCGCTGCAGATGCCGCTCGTTGTAGATCTTCTTGGCACTGTACAGACATTCCGGCTCCGCTGGGCACGAGAGACAATTAGTGGCCTTCCCGGCTAGGGCAGGCTTCCGCGATCGTTTGAAGTACTTGAGGGAACCGCTGGACGACACAGACGATGGCAGATGGAGTGGCTGCTTTCTGTCAGGCGGAGAGCAGAGGAGCCACAGCAGTAAGTCAATATCATGACATGACTTTGTCAGCAATGAGGGTGCCGTTGTCGACTCCTTCCGCCAGTGTCCCCTGTTCTAGTTTTAGCCACCGTCAAGACCCAGCTAGACTGCCGACTAACCTGACATAACTATGCGAGAAATGCCACCATCCCACCGGCTCAGTGTGCTCTATAGAAACAATTTCGCCAATCACTCCCTCCTCGACCAACAACTTGTGCAGAAGCATATTGTGAGGACTGTAACGCAGCACATGTCCAACGGAGAACACCTTTTCTGGCGAACAAGCCGGGCCTTTAGGTCGTAGAGCTCTGTAGATGTTCAAGCAACTCTGCATCGTTGTAGCCAGAGGTTTCTCACACATGATATGAAGGTTCAGAGGCGCGAAAGCAACAACAATCTCTTCGTGCATCGTATCCAGTGTGCACACGAAGATGCCATCGATTCCTTGAGGTACATCTTTCCCACTCTCGGCCAGTCGTCGGCGCTGTAGCTCGTAATCGAGATACTCCCTCCAACCGCAGAACTCTGCACTTTCTTTCGGGCCAGCGTCGCCCCATATATATCTTCGTCCAAATTGTCGGCGCTGGAATTCAAGGGGCTCCGCTACGGCCACTATCAGTCCGTTCGTCGACTCCTTGACAGCACGAGCGTAGGCATTTCCACGCGATCCCGCTCCGATGACGAGGAGTCTTGGAGGAGAGGACGACGGCTCGGGTTTGCTTGGACTATCTGTTACACCTCCTACCGGCTCCATGTGGGCTTGAATCGGCTTGTGATTGCAAGTGCACATTTAGCGAGAAGTTCTCAGCGGCGGCCATCATAGTCCTTGTTTATCTTCCTTTATACGAGCTTGGAGGCCATAGAGGCGCAGCTAACGTTACTCCACATGGTTACTCTCGGTCAATCCGTCGTGTGCAGATCTTGGTACGCCCTGCCCAAGTACAATCAAGCCAAGCGAGCCCTTGCCCCTTTCTACGGAGACAGTAAATGGATCTCTAAAGCGCTTCGAGGAAGAACCCAGCACACTATGGCAGTGACACCCTCCAAAGACCCTCTGGTTTGGATTGACTGCGAGGTAGGCACAGATGTTCAGATAATTACGGTTAATATTACAAGACGCTGAGATTAGGGCTTCTCAGATGACCGGTCTCAATGCCAACACGGACAGTATCCTGCAGATCTCTTGCTTCATCACAGACTACGATCTAAACGTGATGGACGTAGACGGATGGGGAGCCATTGTACATCACGACCAAGCCTCACTGGACAGAATGGATGAATGGTGTACCCGAACGCATGCTTCGACCGGCCTGACCGCTGCCGCGATAGCATCGTCAACCACCGCTGAGGAAGCAGCACAAGGCCTCTTGAAATACATCCAGAAATACGTCCCCACCCCGCGCTCCGCTTTGCTTGCCGGCAATAGCGTGCATGCGGACAAGGCGTTCTTGAGTCGAGCGCCGTATGACAGGGTGCTTGCACATCTCCACTACAGGATACTAGACGTGAGTACTATCAAAGAAGCGGTGAGACGTTGGGCGCCGAGAGAGACCCTGGCGTTGATACCGAAGAAGAAGGGACGGCACGAGGCTCGGGAAGATATTCTTGAGAGTATCGAGGAGGCATGGTTCTACCAGCAGAAGTTTTTCAAAGGGTCGAGTTGAACACCCGGTCTTTGGCATAGCCTGCTCTGTATGTCCGTTGCGGGAGTGAAAAGGGTCAATCAGGGAACCAGGAGACATGTTGGGCCAGTCTCAGATCCAGTAACTCATTAGTCGTACTGTATTGAGATGGTCTTACGGCAATGGCTGAGTATGATGAAGTGCTCCCTACACGACCAAAATGTTACTTTAGGCCTCCACGAGAAACCCTACATCTCTCTCCCACAATGACTTCCAAAGCCCCCTCCGCCGGTTCCCACACTGGACCCTCATCATTCCGGGCATAATTTCCTCCAGATCTGCAATCACATATCCTTCGAGCTGCATCTACTGAACGCGGATTTTCATACTCCACCCCGTGGCTTCAAGAACTGCATGCCAGCGGGGAAGAGCATTCGGTACCTCTCGACGCCCTTATTCTTCAACGCGTCGCAAGTGTAAGGCTCAAAGAAGACTTGTACAATGCCGGTATCTGCAGGTCGCAGGGTTCTCCGACGTTAGTCCGGGCAGGGGTGAATAACTTTCCAATCGTCAGTACGTGGAAGATCCTCTTGGTGGCCGCTGCAGGTTGTTGTCGTCCAGTTACCGTATTGCGTCAAAGCCTGGCTTCTGACGAATGACGATCTGAGATCTGCCCCGCCATAACCAATTCTTTGGTTGGGCCAGTACCTGCAAATAAACATCTTCACCTCGAACTTCCTTGTATCAATCTTCTACAGTCAGTTCATAATTTGTTGTTCTACATACATAGCGAGTACTTGTTGCCATTATGACTGTTCAGACGGTCACACTCAAACCCTTCACAGACCAGAAGCCTGGAACGTAAGTTTCGATAGCCCCGGTGATTTTTGTTCGAAGTCCTAAGGAAGCACCTATTGACTAATGTTTCGTTAGATCCGGACTGAGGAAGAAAGTCACGGTCTTCCAACAGCCTCATTATAGCGAATCCTTCATCACAAGCATTCTATTGTCAATTCCTGAAGGCGTGGACGGGAGCTTCCTCGTCATTGGCGGCGATGGACGTTACTACAACCCAGAGGTCGTCCAGCTGATTGCCCAAATTGGCACGGCATACGGGGTCAAGAAATTACTGATCGGCCAAAACGGTATCCTCAGCACACCCGCGGCCAGCCACATTATACGGAAGAGGAAGGCTACCGGCGGTATTCTCCTGACTGCCAGCCATAACCCCGGAGGTATGTGATGCATCCGTAACCAAATTCGAACAGTCTCTCTAACGAAGCTGCTTTGTAGGGCCAAAGAATGACTTTGGTATCAAATACAACTTAGCCAATGGCGGACCAGCACCAGAAGGGGTTACTAACAAGATCTTCGAGACTTCGAAATCTCTCGCCTCATACAAGATCGCCGACATTCCCAAAGTCGACTTATCTTCCATCGGTACACAGACATACGGCTCGCTCGAGGTTGAAATAATCGACTCGACCGCAGACTATGTGGACATGCTGAAAGACATCTTCGACTTTGCCATGATTAAGGACTTCTTCCAAACTCACAAGGACTTTAAAGTTCTCTTTGACGCTTTGCACGGTGTCACAGGACCCTATGGGGTGGCTATCTTCGAGGAAGAACTAGGTCTTCCAGCCAGCAGCACGCAAAACTGCATACCGTCGCCCGATTTCGGGGGTGGCCATCCGGACCCCAATCTAACATACGCCCACTCCCTTGTGGAGGCGGTGGATAAGGACAAGATCCATTTTGGTGCGGCTAGTGACGGGGATGGAGACCGAAACATGATATATGGCGCAAACGCCTTCGTGTCTCCCGGGGATAGCTTGGCGATCATCGCTCATCATGCCAAGCTTATCCCATACTTTCAGAAGCAAGGCGTGTACGGTCTTGCGCGGAGCATGCCAACATCGGGCGCAGTGGATCTCGTTGCGAAGAAACAGGGTCTACAAAGCTACGAGGTTCCCACCGGCTGGAAATTCTTCTGCTCCCTCTTTGATACGAACAAGATGTCCATTTGCGGAGAGGAAAGCTTCGGCACTGGAAGCAATCACATCCGAGAAAAGGACGGTCTATGGGCAGTAGTGGCCTGGCTGAACGTCATCGCTGGCGTCGCGAAACAGAAGCCGAACGAAACCCCAAGCATCGCCTCCATCCAACAAGACTTCTGGGGCATCTACGGCCGGACATTCTTCACCCGTTACGATTACGAAAACGTAGACGGAGACGGCGCGAACAAGATGGTCGCCCATCTCACCCGACTCATCACCACCAAGAAATCCGACTTCGTCGGATCCACCGTGAGCGGCCGGAAAGTGCTCGAAGCCGACGACTTCTCGTACACGGACCTCGACGGTAGCGTCAGCAAAAACCAGGGTATCTACGTCAAACTCGACGACGGAAGCAGGATCGTCGTGAGGCTGTCCGGAACCGGCAGCAGCGGGGCTACCATTCGCCTGTACGTGGAGAGGCACGAGAACGACTCTTCGAAGTTCAACCTCGACGCGCAGGATTATCTGAAGAATAACATCGACCTGGCGGCCGAGCTGTTGAAGCTGCAGGAGTTCATCGGCAGGACGAACCCCGATGTTAAGACTTAGATGCGTGCAGAGCAGGAGAAAAGCGTATTGAGTTGCCAAGCGTTCTTTCCGCTTGCCTGGAGAGGTTGAGGAGATGTTGTTTGGGAATGTTTTTAGTTCGGAGAGATGGGTATTTAGATCTGGAGCCATCACTATATATATCCTTGCCATCGTGCAACATGTGAGATTCATCCATGACCTACCATTTGAGCCCATCTCTGAACACGGCAAAGGCTCGGCAAGGAAGCGTAGAGTAACCGTAGACATGACACTGCCTACCTACCTAGGTACAGTAACCGTAGGCGTGACCGTTTCTTGAGGAGCGAGCATTACTCGGATATTGTTGGATATTGCCATACTGAGCCAACTCAGACTGACCTATGACTATTGTCCTAGAAGGCGGGTGCGATGAAGATCTTACCAGCGTAGTTGGTACCGACGTTGTCTCTACGAATATTCCAGACCCTCATCTCTTATCGTACGAAGTACTTTCGCCCTACCTTATATGCTCCCGACTCCTACGAAGAAAGCACATATACCGAGACAAATGGTAGTGACCTACAATCTCCATGCCGCATCAGGACTGCAACCGGAGTATAGCAAACAACTCAACTCCCGTTCTGATTCAACCCAGTCACACTCCCCACCTCAGGAGTCATACAAATGAAGCTACGGTCCGTTGTTCTGTGTTGAATTGTAGTTACAACAGTACGCAAACTACCTCAAGGTAAATGGGAGGCCCTGATAAAGACAATTTGAGAATCGGAAAGGTTCGCTCCCCACTCCCCTTGCATTTCTTGCTTTTTCGGAACACGACCTCAACCTTGCAGACGCGCTTCAGTTTCCCCCAAAGCCAGATTGGGTGCTATGTTCCCTTAATCGTACGACGAGAAGCTAGAACTAGCAGGCTGATGAACGAATCACATGATAGAGGGGAACAGGTTCTCGATGATAGAAGCAATTGCTGTATTGGAATCGTTTGCCCTCGTTGAGGTGCTTTTCAGGAATAAAAAGGATTGGAGATAGATCGGAGAACAGGCGCAATGTGCAGAAGAATCGGACAAAGGACATGGTAAGGTATTGGCGCAGTGGGATCAATCCTACTCTACTAATGGCCATAGTTCCCTCCCCATCCGCCGCGGCCGCTGCTTCCGTAATAGCTCCCTCCAAACTGGCCGCCGCCGTAGTTTCCATACCCGCTGCCTTGATGGTTCTGACCACCTGCCTGATGGTGGCCACTGTGACCGCCGAGCGCGGCGCCATACTGAGAGCCCTGCTGAGCATGCATTTGGTGGTTCAAGTGGCTTGGATAACCCCCAAACGTCTGTTGATTCTGGTGGGAGAGCGGTGGAGGGAGGCCGGATTGACCAGGGAGGTTGGCCGCTGAACCCGGGCGCCCAGGTTGACTGAGCAAAGGGTTCGGTGCGCCCGCACCTTTAAGCTCACCATACGGCTTTTGCGATTCGTCGTTGCTACCCGGCTGAGCCCCGTGCTGTTGATGCAGAGGTTGAGTTTGACCAGGATATCCCGACTGCGATCGACCGAAGACATCCGGCATACCCCCGAAGGCGCTGCTGTTGGTTGGATGCTGTTGGCTCTCCGACGGTTGAGCGGAGCCGGAACGGCCGTATGCGGAGACACCGCCGGCGCCGAGGGCACCTTCCCTCGGAGGCATAGAATGCTGGCCGAATCCGCTAGCATTGGCTGGCGAAGATGACTGGTCGTAGGAGGATTGAGGAGACATGCCATAGCCCTGATGAGGCTGTCCGTACATCCCACTCTTCCCCGCGTATGGACCACCATAACCTTGGTTGCCATAGCCGATCTGGTCATAATGTACTGTGTTAGCGGCGTTGCGGAATCGATTACTTCGATTTCAGGTGTGATACGAGGTAAGAAATAATGACTTACTTGGTTCATGTATGCAGCATAGTATGGGCTTGCATAATATGGATGGCCATATGGGTAGCCTCCAGGACCAGTGCTTTGACCTTGATGTTGTTGCGGCACCTGCTGAGACTGCTGCAGCTGCTGGTGTTGTTGTCCTGGTATCGTCGGGTTTGGAGTAGAATGGCCACTTGTTTGCGCTTCGCCTGGCTGTCCATAGCGCGATTGAGACTGCTGGGCTTGACTGGTCGGATATTGCGATGATATCTCGGCCGACGAGACACCAAACCCGCTTCCTGATCTCTGTTGGGAAGCTCCTGCGTCTGTCTGACTCTGTTGTGTTTGCTGACCATAAGCCCCATAATAACTCTGATATGCGTTACGTTGTTGTTCGGAGGTGTAGTAGGACGGATAGTCATTGGCAGCGGAGGAGAATCCACCGATTTGTGATTGCGGCTGTTGTGGCTGTGGAACTTGAGCCTGAGAATGCGCAGGATAACCGTCATAGGGGCTCTGGGTCGAGGGCTGAGTAATCTGCTGAGCAAAGGCATCATAGGGCTTCTGAGCTGATACAGGTTGTTCCTGCTGAGTCGGTGGTTGGCTGTACCGACTAAATTGGTTGTATGGATAGCTACCCTGCGAGGTCTGCTGAGCCATCGCCTGAGGAGCTAGTGGTGCTTGAGGCGACTGTTGTGTCACAGGTTGCTGTTGTAGTGCAGAGGGCAGCCCCGGCGCTTGCCTCGGGGTCGGAAGAGACTCGGTCGTTGGTTGCTGAGAGGAGAATGTCTGCGGCTGCGGTGCAGGTGGCAGCGCGGCTCTAGGGGCGATCGGCGAATGTTGAGGTGGTTGCGCCCTTGTTTCGGCTTCTTCCCTATCTTCATCCACATCCAGATCATCCGCAGTCCCATTCAAGCCAAGACTCCCAAACTGAACGGTGGTACGATCAACGGCATGATTTCCGGGCATGACGACTGCCTCCTGCTGCTCCATGACGCGTCTCTGATAGCTTGAGCTACGACCCGGAATTCCCGTCGCTTTATAAGCGCTTGTCGCAAAGCCACCCATTGGTGGGCGTGAGATAGGCTGCTGTTGAGAGGTGGTGAGAGGAGTAGATAGAAGACTTCGAGGATCTTGAGTGCTCTCGATGGTGCTCGCAGCAGTAGCTGTTGGTGGATCCCCAGAAGTGTCTAGCACTTGCTCAAGGTTACTCTCTGTAAGTGCATCTTTTGAAGGCGTTATGTTTAGCGCTGGTTCGGAAGGGATCATTCCAGGGGTCTCTGGCAAACTGTCTTCGACGACAGAAGGTTCGAAACTCGGAGCTGGAGGCGGAAGACCATGCTCACTAGAAGGCTCCGCATCTGTCGGTCTATGAACAATAGGTTCGTCAACGTGGTGGTCTTGATTCGACGATACCTGGGGTGCTTTTGAGGGCGGTGGCACAGGAGCAGGCTTCGCAAACATGCTGGCCCAGCTTCGCGTCCCATCAGGTACCAGACTGCTCTTGGGCACTTCTGGTGCAGCGGCTGCATTGCTGTCCGAGGCATGGACACTTCCCCACTGGCCTTCAGGAGCCGTTAGGTTGTCGTTAGCTGTATGCTCCCAGCTGGTATCAGTCGAATCCTCGGCTTTTGGTGGTTGAGTATCCCATGAACCAACGACTTGGGTGTTTGAAGTCGAGCCGGCAAAGCCGTCAGTCACTGCGTCTGCCGAGGGTTTATCGGTAGTGGAGCCGCGGTTACCGTTGAGGCCAGAAGTGCCTCGACCGCCTCTTCCGATCCCTCGCCCGCGCTCAGAGCCTCGTCCACGCCCACCACGCCCACTCTCGAAATTTCCTCTGCCGCGTCCCCCACGAGAAAATGGCACATTGACTGATTCCGTCAACGGAGCTGCCGGGTCATTTGCCTTGGATCGAGACCGGTCTTTATTCTTTTTCTTCACTTCGCCCCATTGAGACACATTCCCTGAGTAGATACAACTGGTCAGCGTTCTATGCACAGCGAAGTACTAGCTCGCGGGACTCGCAAGCAAATGAGGCAGGTAAACTGGAGTAAGGGCATACCCTCGGTGATTCGTTCGATGGTGCTCTGCAAGTCCCCGTCGGTTTCTTGTAAAGCAAAGACAATATCCTCGTCGGTCCAATCCGGGAACATCTCCTTGATCGTGCTCAATTGACTAGAGTATTGCTTCTTCAATTGTCCAAGCTCGCCCTCATCTTCCTGTACAACAGGTCCTGTGTTCTCCGTTCGCTCGCCATTCGAATATCTGCTTCCACCTCGACCACCTCTCGATCCGTAGCCGCCTCGTCCTCCGCGAGCCGATCCTCTCCCACGCGGAGCAGTTGGCCGTGTTTGTACCTCAGACATTATGAAGATTGAGATTGCCGAATAAGGAGAACCTATGAGTGACTACCCAGCTCAAATCCACAAGGATTTCGGTAGAGTGTGCGTTGAAGACCTGGGGTGAATAAAGTCAGGGTGAGCTTGCCGTGTTGAACACCTCTCGATCGACTTCTACACTTGCATATGACGAGAATGGCAAGTATAAGACGTGAGCGAGAACCGAAGAGGGCAATGGATATGCCTTTACGCGGGAGTTTTGGCGAACGGTGGTCTACCAAAGGAAAGGTACGAGTACGAGTACAAATGCGCAAAGTGAACTTGAAGTGATGGGTTGATGCATTGGATCTTCTTTCTGGAGAGGATGCGCTCGCGTGTTCGAATTCGGGCGCTAATGAGATTCGGCGCTAACTATATACGGTAATTTCTTAGGCGAGGCCAGGCGAGGCGCGGTGCGGCAACTTCGCTTGACCGCCTTCGATGATCTACATCTCAAGTTACCTTACTCATCACCCCCCCTTCCAACCAAGAGTACTTACCTTATATATGCAACTGTTGTTGCAGTAAGGGTTCTACCGGTGAGAGACGTGCCAAAGGAATCTGGCCAAAGTTCAGATGAAGATGACGATAGTTCGCTGCTGAGAACGGATAGTTGGCGAATAGGGCAATCAGGGTGGGGTTTTATCCCCCGAATTATCAATCGCGCAGGGTATCATATCGCGATGAAGGTCTCTGCGGTCCTGGCTCTTCGGGCATTGGCGTCGAAGATACATCCACCTTTACCACTCACGCCTCGAGAGTCGCAGCAACTTCTCTCGTTGCTTACGACCTCCTTCAGAGAACAATTGAACAGAGAACATCCATCCTCTCGGGCTGATGATGGTGGCGAAACTCCGCATAATCCAGTCCCGGCCCCCCAAGGCAAGTCCATCAAGCTGCGACCAAGTATCGGTGCTTCGTCATCTGCTAGGGCATCATCTTACGGATCCACGGATCGTCACTTTCAATCCATTCTCAAGAATCCGCTCTTTGCTGCGGTTACGAAGGATCGGCACGAATCAGGCCCGCGTCATTATCCAGCCCATCACCAAGACCGTCCACAATATCAAACAGATCCTTTTGATCCCGTGGCGTGGTTTGAGGCTTCAGTGGCCTCGGGTTCGGCGACAATAGCCAAAGCAACGTACGTAATGGACACACTCCGGAAGACCTTGACAAGCTCGCCCGAAACTCCGATTAAACAGGGAATGGCAACATCGCTCGCCGGCTCGAAAGTCCTTCGATGGCTTTGGTCCAGTGGGCTGCAAGATTCTCTCGACTTTCCCATGGACGGAGACTTCATAGCACTGCTCACGACTTACCTGCTCGCGGAAAAGCGTCACGACGTCATATTGAATTGGTTCCACCAGCTACGCGCTCAAAGTGACAGATGCTTGCTTGAAATTTCTGCAGGATACCCGTGGGGGCCGATTCGCTTAGCACAACGCCTGCTACTCCAGCTGGTCAAAGGCGAGCTCACTCTCGGAAATGGCATGCAGGCGGCTGTGGATCACTTCCTTCGGGTCATTGATGATGTATATGCGGCAGGAGTCAAGGAATTCCGAAGTAGTAACGCAGCGGAAGAGTTCCATCTATACTCTTCACTCCTTGGTCCTACCGGGAAATATCTTGTCTACATGCTCACCCTGAGAGGCGGAATTGGACAGCTGAATCCGGATCTTCTCGAACGTTTTACCCGGAGCATGAACAGATGGGTGAGAGACGCGGACTTTTATAGAGCAAGAATGCATCTTCAACAGCCAGTAAACCCTAGTGCTGCGGAAGCTCTGGCATATCTCAAACAAGTAGCAAGAAAGAGAAGCCAGATAGAAAGTGCAAAGAAACGTCGGGCTATTGTGCATCTTTCGCTGGGTTCTGCCAGTCTTTTGCTGCAACAGGATCTGTACCGTGAAGCGACATGGGTTATGGATTTCTTGCGGAGAGGCTATGCAACGGAATTGGGAATAGTGAAAGGCTGCCAAACTGATGACGCAGCCATCACGGGCTTTGTTGACCGGATACCGTCAGCATATGATGAGATCTCTAATCTTGAGCTCTTGGCTAGTCTAGATCTTCGCTAATAGTCAGGTTGGAACGGTATCTTACATTCCAGATAAGAAGGGGGTGGGCCGAGTGCACAGGTAAATGCCGACTGCAAAGCCACTTTCAAAGTCCGTACCATATCGATAAAACGTACGCGTTACCTACTTTGCATTCGCACACATAACATCGGCCGATCATGGTTGCCAGCGATACAAACACGCCGGGGCCTCTCGTCACTCTGCATCCACTCGTCGCCGCTGACTTACCAGCAATAGCAACGTTCTACGTTACTGGTGTGCGAGATGACGAATTGTTCGCCTACTTATGGCCTTACCTTGACTCATGTCTGGAAAGATTCCGGACATACTCCCTTGCCAAGTTCAAGCAACAGTGTCTCTCGCCCGACACTTGCATGTTCGTTGCCAAGATCGATGGGGATCCGGTGGGATACTCAGCCTGGAAGCGTGTAGGTGCCAGGGATGGAAGCGCTCAGGCTGGTAGGACAATGACTATATTTACTCTCTGTAAGTTCTTAGTACAGCTCAAGCGGTTGTTATCGACGCGCGAGCAGCTAAAAGGTGCAAGTCCACAAGAACTGACCTAATTGTTCTCACGCAGACATCGAGACGGGCCTACTCAAGCTAGAGGAGATGTACAGCGGGATAATCTGCTTGCTACGCGGCACAACGTATACAAGGCAGTTGGTCTACAGAAATTACTTGAAGCAACAACATGATCCTTTCGAAGGAATTTTCGATCGTTGGTATCTTGACGGTCTTGCTGTCGACCCTGCATATCAGCGTAGAGGCATTGGAAGAAAGCTGATGGAGTGGGGTATGGAGCGGTCAAAAGAGGAAGGTATTCCAATTACATTGACCACCAGCCCAGCGGGCCAGAGGTTATATCACAAACTAGGATTTAGGGAGGCACAGCTTGACGATATCGGCAACGGGATAAAAGAACTCTCCATGATTTGGAGCCCTCACGAGCGCCCGCCGTCTTAGCTGAACGGTAGCCATTGCCATCCATGATTGTCACTCGTCGACGCGTCTATGACCACTACATTTACTGCACAACGGAAGGCTTGAAAGCTTGTGAACTCTTTCGAGAGCCTGGCCCGGCCTAGCAAGATAAACCACGGAAGGCACAAACTACTCTTACTCTCATCTGACGTGGCGATGGTCAGATATCCTACCGTTCCTCATTGCGTCCATCGAAGTCACTGGCATCACCGTTTCGACTTCTAGCTTGTCCGCAACCTCAGCCGCAATCTTCTCGTCGTCAGCAGAGGGTAGGCATCTGGCACCTCCACAAGCACCATCCTGAATATCCTTTGGGTTCAAGTCAATATCACCGGTTACCTGCGCCAAGTGGCGCAGCATGCTTCGTCGGTGATGGGGACCAGGACTTAGCCAGATCTCGCCGTCCGGACATCTCGTCTTTCAGGCCTTCCAGTCGGATTTTCTCATTTGTTGGCGCGTGGATCGAGTTGACATAGTGCCAATACAATAAGCGGAGTCCAGGTCATGCTGTGCTTTTGAACCATCTTTTTCCCCTGAAGTTCCGATTCCCGCAACACACTTGACTGCCCGAAGATTTTTGCGAAGCAAAGCCTCTGTGGTTTGCTCATCCTGTTGAGTTTGTAATACTGACGAAAAGGGCCCCATCAAATTCCTGCTCTAGGACCCTTAGCCGTCACTTTCCCGTGCTGGAAGTTGATTAAGAGGCTGCCGTTGTTACACATCATTCAAGGGAGGTAGAGAGTCCGGATGTCTGTATGCCTTAGGGGAACATGAACTTGTATCACTACCAGCAGACGTTCATATGTACGACAATTCAGTTTAATCTTGATGTTTGGTTCTGCATCTTGATGCAACTAAGTACTTCAAGACAATAGATGACACTGGTATGTGTTTACAACCGCCAGATATAGCTGCCTACCTAGTAGCTTACTTTTTTTTGTCTTCTTGATGGTCTCATCTTATAACCTACTCCGCTGGGGGGTAGGTGTGATGCCAGGTCTTCAATCCCAAAATTGGTAACCCGCCGTCACCACCATTTCGAGCCTCTGCCATCCTAGATCTGAAATCAGACTTCAATACTTTTTATATTCGATATTGAATTAAGTTTATAAGTCCTGTAGTCCTCTAGCAACTTCAATCGTGTTACGCGCAGCGTAACCACATCTACTCAACTTTCCACTCTCTCCACGTCCCACCTGCAGCAATACTCCTGGAAAAGTCCTTCCACCCATAGCCATGATTCCATGCTTTGCCCATCACTCTGTCTTCCCGTATCCTCCAGAACAGACTCCCATCGTAACACTGCCTCAAATCGTCCTTCCACACCCGCCCCTTTCTCTGAAGCAGCAACCAGGTCGTCGACCACTCCATAAACGCAAAGCTCCACCCGGCCGGGTCCATGACAACCCTGTTCTTCTTGATAAGCCAGAAGAGCTCGCTAACGCCCAGACTCTGTGTACCGCTCTCGTCGAACTTCGAAAACATCTCATCGAAGAGGCGTGGTCTGAAGCAGCCATCTGAGTCGTAGATACCCGTGTCCGAGCCGTGTTTCGCCTTGTGGATACTGTTGACGTAGATGCGAAAGAGCGGATCGGGCAGGTAGCTGTGCCCGAGCCGTGTAGGGTAAGAGAAGAATGTCGGGATCAGCAAGGAGCCGATGGAGAATGGGATGGAAAAGCCGAGCTCGCGGAAGCCGGTGTAGACATCGTGAGGGTGGATGATGTTGTCATTATCACGGTCCCAGAAGAGAACGTGTTGTTGAAGAGCAGTGGGGCGCTGATGGTTGAGAGTGCTGTGCGCAGTATCACCGGCTGTTTTGTCGGTCCAGGTATCGTTGTAGTGGTTCACCGGGACAGGTTCGGAGATGTCATTGTTTTGGAGGTGAGTGTGATCTGCAATGGTGGCTTGGTAGGGATCTTCGCGCTCCATTGAACCCATAGCACCGGGACTGTACTAATGCCCGTACCAGAACGTACTATAACTCATAACAATGTAGTGACTGCTTGCAGGTGAAGGTGGTTTAGAACTGCAGAGCACAATCACTGCTTCAGAAGCAGCAACTGAACTGAGCGGACAGCTTTAGAAGCTTATCAATGTTTTTTGCGTTGAAGAGTGACATCACCATTCACGAAAGTTACCAAGCCCCAACTCGGAGGGTGTATCTCACTACAACAGCAGCTGCCGACATGGAACGCCAAACACCAGCTCCTCAAGCCTCTTCATCATCACCTCAGGCACAGAACCCATCATCCCCCGACATTAGTGCTGAATATGAAATCCCTTCTCCTCAGCCCTGGACTTCTTTCAATGCCCTGAAGGACCGTATCAGGCATCACTACGAGATCAGCTCTGACTACTACTACTCTCTTTGGTAGGTATTGTACTTACCCCATCGGACATACTCTTCTCTTAATCAACAACTTAATTCTTTGCTGACAAGCAGGGGTGAGCACATACACCATGGCTACTTCCTCGAGCCTACCGACACGAAAGAGCAGGCTCAGATCCGCCTGATAAATCTGCTGCTAGAACGGTCCAATTTGCCCGCTGGTAGCAACGTCTTGGATGTGGGATGTGGCATAGGCGGCACGACCCGCTATCTGGCCACAGAACATCGATGCAAGGTCGTCGGGCTTACCATAAGTGGTCGCCAGGTGGAGATAGCAAAAGAAATGACGGCAAAGGAAGCCGGCGCCGACCATCGGGAGGTCAACGAGGCTGGGTTTACCAAGCTGGGAAGTGGAGAGGTCCGCTACGTGGAACAGGACGCCGAGAAAATGGGAGACTACTTCAGCACTCCGCCCAACACGGTGACTTTTGATTGCGTGTGGATCTCGGAGGCGATGAGTCATTTGCCGGATAAGGAGCTCTTCTTCCGGAACGCCTCGGCTTTGTTGAACCCAGGGGGAAAACTGGTCGTTGCAGATTGGTTCAAGGCGGAGGGGTTGACGAGTACGCAGATGGAGGCAGATATCAAGCCGATTGAAGGTCAGAGCCCCGCGGTCTCCTAATGTCAGCATGCTGATGATATTTGAAGATGGCATGCTGCTGCCTCCACTGTGCACTCCAACAGAATACGTCCAGTATGCAAAGCAGGCTGGGCTTGGCGTCTTCTCGAAGCCATTTGATATCAGCAAGAACGTGTCCAAGACATGGTAAGCCATCATAAGAGTCATCTCATATGAATTAGCTTATCAATCTTTCTCGGACAGGGATATCTCGTGGTCGTTGATCCAATCTCCCGCCCTATGGGCCTTTGCCTTTTCACAAGGTCGAGACGGCATCGCTTTCTTACAAGCATTTCGGGCAATGAGGAGGGGATTTGCCAATGGGACGTTCTGCTACGATGTCATGGTCTTTCAGAAAGAATAGCATCGCAACAATCATGTGTCCACGATAGAAGATGCATCTGATGACCATCTCGTTGCATATTAGTCGAAGGCAGACTGATAGAGTGATAGAAGATTTACTATCGAAGGTTTTCCTTCAATTGTGTCATGAAAATGCGGTATGTACAAACCACAACTTCCAGTAGTCGGCCATCTCAATATAACGGGAGACGAGTTTTGACTTCGTGAATATATCCTACCAGCTCGTATCAAAAGAGTCAAGTCTACAATAACCATTTCTACATGGTAATCGTTTCCTCTGGCGAGGAGATGCCGGATGCGCAGACCAGGCACTGTGGGTGCCTGGCTGTAATCCATCTGCCTCTCGCACTGGCGCAAGTCCTCGATCAAGCCCCTCATCTGAGTCACGAAGATCACTCTGTTTCTAAAAGTCAAATTCCCCCGCCCCCTTCCGTTTCCCTTCGCCCGGGGGCCCCGCCCTCCGTCGGGAATCATGCTCGCCCGCCCCTCCCCACCTGCGTGCCTGCTCGTCGCCCTCAACGGCACCAGTCCGCCTTCCTCAGCCAAAACCACGCGTTATAAGCGTTACAGGAGCCTACAATCCCAAAGGGCGTCAGACTCCCACACCATCGCCGACTTCGTTGACCGTGGTAAGTCTTGCGCATATTTATGTCTCCGGTGCCAGGCTCCAAGGTCCCAACCAGCTGGAAACTCCCAATAGCGTCGAAACCGCCAGCTCGCAAGTGCACCAAGCCATCCCCACAATCGTCCCTAGCCTTGAAAAACAGCCCCTGAACTGGCTGGTCTAATACTAGCAATGCACGATAATGTCTTGAAGCGTAGCAATAACAGCCAACCCACTCGCCGTCCTCCAGAAACGCCTTACTCCTCATTCTCTTCAGATGGCAAACATTAAACCGCTCCACGCCGCCGCTTCAAACGGCAACGGCATGTCCGTCATCAGTTGCAAATGAAACGGGCTCGAAGTCGGTGGCCTGAAGAGAACGACGCCCTTCACACCCTCCAAGTCCGAGTTCTGCTGCGAAAAGAGGCCCTCGTTTATAGTATGCATGATAACGGTCGCCATGAACCCTACCACCAGCCTTGCCAGCACAGGCTGCCGCCCTGCGTAGCTGAGATCGGCTCTGCATACCTCCTTTCTAAGATGCGTCAAGGAGGAGATCTTCATATCGAGCGGTGAGGCTAAATGCGGACCTTGCTTAAGCTTAGTTTAAACCTTCCGCATCTTGATTGATATACAGGACGCATGGTTCTGCTCAACATATATATACCTTTAATCAAACATGTCGCGAGAACAAAGCTTAAGGCCATGTTCTCCTGCGAGAAGGTTAACGCGTGCACGGAACCCATGAGCGCCGTAGCAACTGCGAGCCCAATGATTTCTGCGGCAGGATCTGTAGACCAGTAGCTTAGCTGCCTCTCCTTGGCATCTCACCCATCTCGAACCGCAAAGTCGTCCACGCGGCGAAAGGAACAGAAGACATGGAAAGTATCACATACGATGCAGCGCGCACAACTGCGGCATCCAAGTTGCAAACCTCTTCGGAAGAGACTGCTCTGGCCTTCTAACCCCTTCCACATACCCTTGCGGAAACCCTGGCGCAGGCGGGCTCAACAGCTCCCTAGCTTTCATGTCTGCAAGCGCGTACCGCGCCCATGCCTGGACAGGGTGCTGCGACAAGAGCGCGAGTGCGCTGCACGACCATGCCCGATGGTTGGTATGGTCCACGAAGAGGCCGTTGCCGTTGCGTATGATGTTCTTGAACACGGAACGAGAATGGCAGATGTGGTGGAAGGCGCGGCAGACGAGTTGGAGATTGAGAGCGGCGGAGCAGGTGCCGAGGCTGGCGATGTCGTGGATGACTTCGGCGGGGAGGCAAGCAAGGGAGGGAAGTCTTTCGTCAGCGGGGATCGCTGACATAGTCAGGCGAAAGGATGGTGGATGATAGCCACAATGATGGGACAGTTGCAGCAGTTTTGCTCTACATTGATGAGCGTGGGGTAGACTGTTTCTTCTAATTCTAATTAGCTGGTGGATGCTGAAGCACTGCGTAGTAGAATGCACTGAATTGCTCTTTCTTCTATTGACAGAGGTCCGTACATACAGTTCAGAACAAGCCGTAACTGCTAGGCTGTACAGACATCAAGTTGATACCAGAAGTCCTGCTACCACGCTAACCCTTATTGCTGTAAAACCAGAGGAGCCCTCGGTCACCGTGAACCTCATAAATTCTGGCATTCCAGTGGTCAATAGTTGACTTTTTCCAGATCCATAGAGGAGCCCACGCTGATATACGCGTGTCTGTTCAATCGGAGATTAAAGACATACAGCAGTGGGAACCGCTGGTCGTCACCGGATCAACTACTGATCCTCCAACATTAATCTGTGGCAGTAGATGTTGGATCTGGTCGGTGATTTGAGAAATATCCAACTTGGATTCTTTTGAATCGCTGGACACTCTGAGAAGAATGTCCGGGTGTGAATATCTCCTATACTATTCGATCGAGTTACCACGGTTAGTCCTATGCTTGGGCTACTTACAAGCCACATCCCAGAGGCTTCAAAGAATCGAATCAGGTAAGGTGGGGGGGCAGTAGCAGTGCTGACTAAGCATCAACCGCCATGCATGCTTGACTTCAACCCGCGACCTGGAAACATATGGCGAAAGGAACATCCAGCAAAGCTCCGAAGCCTAAAGCCGCCTCCGCTGTCAAACCCACAGCCCCGAGTCCTCCACCAGCCCCATTCAGCCTCCCACCCCCCAACCTACAACCCTTCCTCTCAACCCTCGACAAAACCCACATATACATCACCCACATCGACACGCACCCATGGCCCTTCAAGCGACGCATCTTCGCCGTCCCCATCCTCATGAACGTAGCCATCGTCCTCCTCCTCGCCTGGCGCGCATACGTCGCCATCCCCTCCTACGTCGCCATCGCGCTCGCGACCCTAGGCTACAGCACCGAAGCGAAAGTCGACCTCCATGACACCGACTGGACCACCTTACTTGCCATCACCGTCCAGCGAGCCCTCATGTTCCTCTTCGACTGGTCCCTCCTCCGCTTCCTCGGCCCCTGGCCCCTCCACTTCTTCGCCCGCGCGCCCGCAAACCCGACATCGTGGCGGCGCAGCGTCGGCTTCCAGGACCGCGAGGTCGCGGTGCGCGTGTCGCGGAAGTGGGACCAGGCCCTCCCGCCGGGCTGGGCGGCGGATGCGGATGCGAAAGCGAAAGCGAACCCGAACCCGAAAGGTGAGCATGACGACAAGGAAGCCGTGTTCCGCGAGCGCATCATGCCGGCCATCGAGCCGCGATGGATCCGGGCCAAGACGGCATATCTGATGATGGACAAGAGCTGGGACCTCGACTTCGCCGCCATGATGGCCGCCAACCGCCTCGTCTCCACGCGAGTGCTCCGGCTGGACGATTTCCAGACGTCCGTGTTTCTACACTCCGAACCGCATGGGGGCTGGCTCGTGTGGCCGGTGCACGAGCTCGACGCCGCCGCCACGAGCAGTCAGGAGATTGGCAGGCGGAAGATCGTTGCGTTCAAGGACCGCTTGACGGGTATGGGGAAGGAGAATCTGTTCTTTCGTTGGATCGAAATCGTGCAGTATGAGAGTTCGCAGCCGGGTGGCTTCACGGCCGAGAGGCAGGCGGTTGCCATGAGGAAGGCAAGGGAGGCGTTTGAAGGACAGGGCGTCGATTTCGAGCAGTTCTGGAGGGACGTGGGCGGGATGGAGGGCATGCCGGGGTGGGAAAGCTGATCGGTTCTCTGGGTTCGGATTGTTCTTCTATATGTATTCAAGCTTTACCGAGACTTCATTTGGATTAGGTGGTCATCGACATTTATGTCGATATGGGATACCATACTGTAACGTCCCGAGCAGTGACTCAGACTAAATAAATGACCCCCGAGGTCCCGAAGTCCTGGACTACATATTCCTTACGCCCATTCCATGCTACCGTAATATGCAATGCGCCCCTTTCACTTATATAGAGAATCAAAGAGAAGTTATGTCAGTTCTACCGCGCCGAAAGTAATCATGTGGCATTGACCCTTCTCCTGATACGTTGTCTCCATCATGAAAAGCTCTCTGCCTCCATCGATCGACTCTGAGTTGCTCTCCTGGCGTCGTAACTGGCATAGCCTGGGCTTCGGCCAGTAAGCTACTCTCGCTCTCATTTGCGTGCTGATACATGCCGGACCCTAGCCCCACATCCACAGAGTCATCGTAACGGGGGTCCCCGTGAGCCGGATGGTGATAATCGGCGGGATATGTTGTTCCACTCAACCCAAATCTTCCCGTATACCCTGGAGCTGGAGACGGTGCACGCGACGAACTCGCTGAATTGTAACCTCCAGCAAAACTTCTGGGAGTCTGTGATCGTTCCGAGACCAGATCTAGAGGCCGACCGAAGAGATCCCCTCCTCCATGCCCTTCCCCGAATTCATCTCTGTTTTTATAATATGCAAAGTCAAGCTTGTTCTCGGGAACGACCTCGAAGGGTGCGTTTGAAGCAAATCTCGCCGATTTGCCAACTTCGTTAGTCGCCATGCGCTCCATGGCAATGTCAGAATAGTCGAATCCCGAAGCACCGGCACCGTCAGACTCTAGTCTACCGTGATAGACCTGGGCAAGGAGTTTCTGTGCTTTGGCATGAACCATGGGCGTCATCAGCGGCTTGTATAGCGCGGGATGACCAAAGCCTGTTCCAAGCTGGTCATTGCGACGGCTCTGCTTTCCAGATGCAGCATGAAACTCCGGATCTCTTGGCGTGGCTTTGGTGTAATATTTGCATTGGTCGTCGAATGTTCTACTACAGTACCACTTGAACCCAAGCATCAAGAAAGGTAGTGGTGCCATAGCAATGATCTGAGTCCAGGTACCTCTTGCCTTGACAACAAGGGCGACAATGACGTTAGCCAGGACAGCTGCGAAAATGAGCCTGTTGTACAGTATACGCCAGAACTGGCCACCGGACTCTGTCTTTGTGATAAAGACGTAGAGGAGAAGATACTTCTTCAACCAAGCATCGACGGTGAAGTAAAGGGCAGTGACTGGAAGAACAATCGGCTGAAGTGTTGCAAAGCAGAGAGCCACCGTTGCATAGAAAAGAAAGTAGTTGTAGTAGCTAGCATAATCGAAAGGCGGAGGAGCTGTCCACTCGATAGCTTGCCGAGGCGTCGGACTCATGAAGGTGCGACCGAACCATATGTAGGTCATGTTGACTATCTGGGATAGATCTGCTGCGGCTCCCAGATTCCGCTGGAGCAACCACGTCACCCAGAAGGGCGACACCGTGCAGAGAGCTATCATGATTTTGATGAAGAATTCTCCTTGGTTGATAGCATCCCATACGCCCTGGTTGCCGTGCCTTGCTTCGATGACCTTGGCGGCGAACTTCCACACGGCAGAGAAAGCGGAGAAGACGATCAGATTATTGAACACAAAGAATGCGTATAGCCTGTGCGTCACATGTTTCTCTCGAACGGTTTTGGTAGTGTCTCCAGCCTTGATCGACAAACGGCGGAATATGATGGGCAGAATCACATATACCAGGGACAAAATGGCGGGAGAAGCTACACCTTGAACGGCAGACCATGTCATCTGATGAGCATTCAGCTGTGTCTGGAAGGCAGGCCAGAGAGAACCAAGATTAGAGAGGTCGGATATGAACATGGCGATCAAGGCGTTGGGAGCGATCCAGACCAGCGTCAACACCGCAACCCAGATGTTGTTCACGAAGCGTCTCCAGCTTCGCGCCTTCTTGGAAAGTGCCAAGTTCGTCCAGATCAGATCGTTCGGTCGAGGAGCAAGTCGGATAGTACTCCCGTGAGGGCGCTTTCTGCGCGCAGCATATGCAACCGTGTGCGCGTCCTCGATCTTTTCGTAACTGGCAAAACCATAGGGCATGGCGTTGCGCTTGTCAATGGATTCTCGGACATCTCTGATCTCAATCTCCAGGTCGCGAATTTTGCTGGTCAAGTATCCAATGGCATCAACCTTTCGTTCTGCTTTATAGTTCCGTTCGTGTTTGGAGGGGCGGCATGTCGGACGTGAGGACGGGAGTCTGTCCGGATCCTTAAGATACCTAGCGAGCACCGATTCCAACTCACGTACACTTTTCTCATATCGTTCAATGAGCTGCGGTAACTCTTTGACATTACGACCGATGGCTGCTCGTGGTAAACCTGAGGTTTGTTCGGCCTCGTCCATGATCCGCAGGATACCTTCATCGGTCCGGTAAGTCGGAGGTATGTCGCTCACCAACAGTGTCCTCGATTGCAGGCTCAAGCGGTATTCCGGGCTCTGAAGATATTGCCTCCTAAGCCTTGTAATGGCTATATAATTCCTCCACAAAAAGTAAGCGACAATGACATCGAAAAGCCAGGCGCAGACGACATGACTCCAAAGAGTTTGACCGAACATGTACATGGGTGTCATGACTTGGAAAGCTGAAAGGCCGTGGGTTATGTCATGATCACTGTTCACAATATTCGTCGGGATAATGACCCCACATCCGACGACACTTAGCACCAAGAACAAATTCCGGCATAGTTTTGTAAATCGTAAGAATACAGTGGCATCCAATCCGACCTTCTCGATGAGTTGATCCTCTCGTGTCCTCATGAGTGGAGTGATCCAGGCGAAGAATCCCCTGCTCAAGGGTGGGGGCGCTTGTTTCTCGTCTGCATATCGGAGTTTTGGCGCGTATACCACCGAATTGTGCGGTCGAAGAAGGGAGAAGAGTATGGCTATAAGAACGGTAACTCCGATGGAGGTGCCAAGGGAAACCCAGAAAGCATTGGCTTGGAGCTACAGTAAGTGCTATTAGCTTCTACGTTATTTCTTCTATGGCCACAAATCCACTCGTTGACCTTACTGAGACGGCAAATGGGTCCTGGACGAGCTTCAGAAACTGGTCTGAGCCGCTCGGTGCCTGCGAATTCTGCTGCCGGGATATCATGTTGAGTTTCTCGCTGTCCATTGTGAGGATGTCTGTCTTATCTCATGAGAGAGATCCAAATAAAGTGGGCGCTAGATAGTCATCTCGCCGGATGGATGTGAGTGGGTTGGAAATAGTTCAATTGAGGCCCCATAGGATCATTGTAGTTGCGACCCAGCTTCGTGCTGGGTGGAAATATGTAGGTGGATAGACACTTCGACTTCGTGGCATCTAATTAGTAATGTGCATCTGTTGATCGAATATTATTGTCGTCAGACCAGCAGCAACAGAGAAGAAGAGAGTTACAATTGATATAAACGATTGTAAGAATTGACCATATACCAGGGTAGGTGTGAATGAGTAGATGTACGTACACACATATTAATATTATTTAGATACGACGTCAACGGCAAAGCCACAACGCTAAGTAAGGGAACCGTAAGGTAACTACCTGGTACCTACGGTACCTTGTACCTTCGGGATCAATACATATCGGGTTTAGCGCTATAGCGGTTACGGTACTAAAAATAACAAGTCACATCAATACTCCTGAGAAATCAAGTGAATGGTTAGATTCTGGTTTCCTGATTGATCTTCGGTTGAGAACTACGACGGGACAGTTCCAAGCATTGACTTTCGAGTCTTCTCTCACAAGTCAAAGCTAGATTTATAGCTGGCCAGCGGCGTTGAAGTCCTCCAGGCCTTCCTCAACACGTGCTTTCATCGTCTTCTCTCCCTCTCGCACCCAAACACGCGGGTCAAAGTATTTCTTGTTCGGCTTGTCCTGGCCCTCGGGGTTACCCACGGCCGACATGAGATAGTCTTTCTTCTTCAACACGTAATCCCGGATACCCGTCAGATAGGCATACTGCAGATCGGTGTCGAGGTTGACCTTGACCACACCGTAGCCGATGGCATCTTTGAACTCCTTCTTCGACGAGCCCGAGCCACCGTGGAAGACCAAGAAAACTGGCTTGTCCTCCTTGGCGTTGATCTTGTCTTTGACGAACTTCTGGTGCTTGCCCAGCAATTCAGGGTGGAGCTTGACGTTGCCGGGCTTGTACACCCCATGTACATTGCCGAAGCCGGCGGCGATGGAAAAATATGGGCTAATGGCCGAGAGCGTGTGGTAGATGTTGTAGATGTCCTCCGGCTGGGTGTAAAGCGAGTTGTTGTCGACATCCTCGTTATTGACTCCATCTTCCTCACCCCCGGTGATACCGATTTCCTGTGTGACACTTGTCAGAGCTAGAAGCAACACTTATACTGAAGCAGTCAATCATACCATTTCAAGCCACTGCTTCATCGGCGCAGCGCGCTTCAAATACTTGGCCGTGGTCTGGATGTTCCAGTCGACCTCCTCTTCCGACAAATCAATCATGTGGCTCGAGAACAAGGGTTCGCCATGTTCCTTGAAGTATCTCTCGTCCGCGTCGAGCATGCCATCTAGCCACGGCAGCAGCTTCTTTGCGCAGTGATCGGTGTGGAGGACGACCGGGATATCGTAGGACGAAGCGATCGAGCGGATGTATTGTGCACCAGCGATGGCACCGGCGATTGACGCCTGCTGATCTCCATTGGCGACGCCCTGTGCCCTGGAGTTAGAGTCGGGTCCACATATTGATGCTCGGTCTGTACCTTTCCGGCGAAATACGCAGCACCACCCTGGGACATTTGCAGTATAATCGGAGCTTTCTTGTCCCTCGCAGCCTCCAGTGCGGCTACAACGGTGGAAGATGAAGTGACATTCTGATATCATCAGCCAATGCATCAAAGTTCAACTGACAAGGAGGGCATACAATAGCGGGAATTGCGAACCGCTTCTCCTGGCAGTAATTGAAGAGCTATCACATCGACTAGTCAGTACAGCCTCTCTCTAATGCCTATCAATGCGAAGTCCGGTCAAGCTTCACTGTGGTCGGCGGCTGTGGACGGATTGGACCCACTTTGAGCACATCGTCTCCAACAATGACACCCTTCTTCCTGCTCAGGACACTGGTAGCCATCGTTTCTGAGTGTTTGTTGCAACAGATCTGGAGAGTGAAGAGTCTATCAGCACAGTTGACATGTATGTAGATCTAAGGTAGAGCCGGTGTTATTGGTTATTGCACCAGGGCTGCGATAAGAATTTGAGGTGGGGCCGCCGCTCATCCGCCGAGACTGAAAGGTATGTGTGAAGCACAGTCAGCCTCGGGACAGAGTTTCTTACCAGTTCAGCGACCGAGTGGGTAAAGCAAAGTAATATGTATAGTAGTACAGGTGACAGGTGTAGGCAGGATGATTATGATCAATTGAATCGCAGGTGAGGAAATTATGTAGGTAGTGGGGGATCCGCGGGACTTTGTTTCTTGGTGGGGTAACTCTTTGAAAGGACAAAGTACTTACTTAGGTATAAAATACCTCGTACTTGATGGTCGAGGGCGTCGCAAGGTGTGAATCGGTCCGTAGAAAGTTGTCCCTATTCATTTACGCTATGTAGAGTATATATAGGAAATGATGAGTAAGACATAAATAGAGGTGCTTAATAAGAGATGAGTAAGCAATGATATCACATTCTTTCCTACTGCACAGTCACAACAGTCCACTGATGTAAATACAAAGATTTGCTTGACATTCTGTAAAATTTCTATCTGTGATTTGCATTCACATTGTGTTATCTCACTTCACATCACTATTGTTGTTCAAAAGCAGCTAGAAGTGCAGATCATTGTTGTTATGACAATAAGATAAATTATTCACTATTTACATCATCTGTCTATATCATTAATCACAATTTCTCAAAACAAATTCTCTTCTTCTTTCTTTAGTTTTCAATCACACTTCAACTTTTAATCATTACTTCATCAACTTATCAATTTTTTATTCACTTTATCATTATATGAACTTTCATAATATGTTTACAGTATATTACTAATGTTTCATAGATCATCTCTTAAGATCTGTGTTTCACATTATGTCACTGCTGCTTTGTCATCAAATACAGATAACAACAACTTAAACTGAAAAAAGTTTACTTTTAATTGTGCTCATAAGACTATTAATCATTTCTGTCTTAAAAAAAGCTTACAAAACTTTTCTCTCAGTATGTTGTTGTTTTGATTTTGATTTAAAGATTAACAATACATAAAGCTGATTAAGCATTCTATTTTTAATACTGCTTTCTTTTCTCTCTTTAATGAATTAACTGCTGATCAGCTCAGCTTCTCATTACTTAATGCTCTGATTAATCTGTCATTAAAGAGTTGACTTAAGATTAAGCTTAAGATGTTGTCAATAATTTAACAATTAATTCTGCACATTAACATGAATTTAGATTGTTTTTGTGCTTACTGAACATATTGTGAAGTTGTTGTCATTCATATTTGTAAGAAATGTAAGCTGATTATCTGCAATAACTATGTGCATGAAGACAGATCATTTACAGTATGCATTTAGATTAAGTTTAATGATCATTATCTTCTTTATAATTTGTGTACAAACTGTCATTGAGATGCACAGAATATTCAGTGCAGCTTTTATAAGTATAAATTTATACTAATATGATGACTACTTATTGTTTTAAATCATATAAAGTTTAAATTTTCTTTATCTATCAATTCAGCAACTTCTCATCATTATTATGTTGTTGCTCTATTCACTGCTCTTATCATCATCATCAGTAACATTATGTTTTTTATTAGCTACAATTACTTGTTGATAGAGAATGTTTTAAGTGCTATGAATAAGTTAAAGATGATTGCTGAGATTCTTCATTATTAAGTTAAAAGACTTAATATTAATGTGTTTATTGCTTTACTTGCATTGCTGTCTCATTTACATCAGTTGTGTTTTCACTCATCATTGTGTCATTGCAGTGAACAGTAGTTTTGCTTTAAATATGATTTATACTTAGCTTATAACTTTTTTTTTTTTTTTTCAATAAATAAATAATTAATGAAATTGCTTTACTTCTAATACTATCATCTTCTAGTCTACAAGAACCTTTTTCTTAAGTCTTTTACATAGATTATATAAGTCTATATTTCTTTCACAAATCATCATCAAATTACTGTCAATCATTATTAAAGTTAAGACTTTTTGATCTTTCTTTTCAGCTTTATTACTTGTTTACTTCAACTTCAACTCATTATGTTGTTGTTGTAAGTCTTTATCAGATTATTTTTAATCATTCAGTTTTTTCTTAATATTATATAATGTCAAAACTTTCACTTTCTCTTAATTACATCTCTCTTCTGTCATAAATGTTGAAGTCAAGTCATCAACATTTCTTCAGCTTTCAATAATCTTCTGTAATGTATTCATCACATCACTCACTTCAGTCAAAATCAATTTGAAAGAAGCAATACTTCAATGTACTTTCAAAATGTTCTGTAATGAGAGTACAGATAAATTTATTCATTCATAATGTTTTCATATCTTATAAATTGTTTTTTAAGAAAGATCTTCTTTCTTTTCTATTAAGAGCTTATATAGCTCTTCTTTTTGTCTATAATCTCATTTAACTCAAGATATGATTAAGAGTTCTTTATAAAAAGACAATGATGACTCTTTCTGTTTAAGAATCTCATCAACTTTAAAACTCAATTGTTACACAGATAATTTAGCTCATTTCAGACTGCTTTGCAGCTCTGAACTAGCTCAAAATTCATTGACATTAAAGATATGTGCTTTTATAAATTAATTATTATGAATTAAATTTTGTAAAACACACTCTGTAAACATTTCTAATGCATAAGTTTCTAATAAATAAGTTTTCAATATCTTATAAGACTTAAATCATTTAGCTTTAAACTTCTGAGACTCTTCATTTTATATAAGCACTCAGTCTTCTTTCTTTATAGTGCTTAACTGCACTGTTTCATTACAAATTGTTTTCAATTCAATAATCTTTCATAAAAGAATTTCATTAACAGTTACTTAAACTGTCTGTATCTGCTCAACTCATTTTAACTAATCTTTAAAATCAGTTTCTCTCAGTGATCAGAAATTGTTTAAGTTGTCTGATAGTTGTGAATTTACTTTATACAGTAGATAGAATGAACTTTGTTTAGTTGTACTATGAGCTCAGATTTAAGCTGCAAAAAGTGCTTATAATAAGTATTCATCTCATAATTAAATTAATTTACTCATAAGATATTTTGTAAGCATGAAGCTCAACATTTCATTTAGATTTTCTATCTTTTCATTTATGCAGAGATGATAGAGAGTCATTATTTTATACTGAGTTCTGAGCTTTTTTAAATAGTAGATCATAATACAGCTGAGAAAGTTCATATCATTATTAGATAGTAACTCTCTCAGTAAATCATAATTTGTAAAGATTTCATTATACAGAAAATCTACAACTGTTGCTTCTATTGCATTCAGAACAGCTTTAGTCACAGATCAGTCTGTAATATAATTAATTGTTATTATAATTTAGCAGTTTTCTTAAGATATTCAAGATAGTATGTTTATCATATTAATTTCTTATCTTTTAAATGATAATAGATTTTTATAAGTTAAATATGAATATTCTTCAATCTCTTAATGTTTTCAGAGTCATTGAGCAACTTAATAGTTAAAATAATGCTTTGTAAACAATTTAATATTCTGCAATAGTTCATGTCATTAAGCTCAAAGTTAAATGACTTTTAGCAGTTCTGATGCTTTTAGATGCTCATATTTAATGTATATATGTTTTAAAAAGTTCACACAGTACTAAAACTGTAGAAATGATGCTTTGCTGTTGTCTTACTTTTAAATTAAATATGAGTCATTCAATTTCAAATCATAATGTAGTCAAAATTAATTCATCACATTGTTTTTACACACATACTTGCAAAGCAGTGACTTTTCAGATTCTGTATCATCTTTTAAATACAGTATCATTGCTTTCTTTTATTTTACATTGTCTAGTCTTCACAAAGCACTTAAGAACACTTTATTTGCTGAGTTTTTTTCTATAAAATTAAATCAATAACTAATCAAATCTAATATGACAGTCTGAGCTTCAGGTCAATATTGAATGTTAAGATCATACTGCTGAAATTCATTAATTCTGTTAAAAGGTGGCACCACACTAATAGCACAGCTATCATGAGTTATATATCTAACACTTTCTCTAACTCACAATCAGCCAGCACACTCATACGTTGCTTACTCAGCTTCTCACAGGCAGAAAGAATGTGCACACAACATAGTTTAAACTCATAACCTTAAGCTTATGTGAGTAAGGCAGCCAACACATGTTCAACACCATTACACCAACTCAGGCTCATAACCTGTTAAAAGGTGGCACCACACTAATAGCACAGCTATTGTGAGTTATATATCTAACAAATTCATTGAGCTAGCTGTTTAAATGAGTATGATGTATTCTTTAAATATTGTAGATCTTCATAATTCATAATGATAGTCATAGTATAATCATTTTCAATATAGTACTATCAAGTTCAAAGTGTATGCTTAATGATCAATAGCTTCTTTTTATAAACAGAATAATTAAGCTCTGCATCTTGTAACTTCTAATCATTATAGATAACTAAATGATGTTTTTCATTCATTTCATTCTGCATCAAAGCACAGCTAATTGTCTATTCAGAAGTGTTCATTTTGATAGTAAATGATTTATGTATGACTACTTAAATAAGTATTGATTCAGATGTAAGTGCATTCTTAAGCTGTTGAAAGACACTGTTACATAGTGCATTTTAGATAATGAATTAATTCTTCTTTATACATAACTTAATGTTATTCTTCTTAAGTAAATCTGATAATAATGCTGCAATCTGTGCAAATTCTTGTATAAATCATTAGTAATATGAAGTCAGTTCAAGAAACTGTCATATATAATGTGCTGTCTTTGAGACAGATTAATTCTTAATGACTGATATCTTGACAGAAGCTGATCATAGTGTGTCTTGCTTCATAATATATTTACAAAACTTAAGAATTTTTATCTCAACAGTGCACTTACTAGACTTAACATATAGCTTATGTTTCTTTAAGATATCAAGAACAGTTCATAAGTGTTTCTGATGATTCAAAATTGAGTTGAAAAAGATTAGTATGTTATTGAGATATATTAGGCAGAATTTGTTGAGTAAGTTTCATAATATAGAGTTCATCATTGACTGAAATGTTATCAGAACATTATATAGCTCAAAGAGCATAGTTATGAACTTATATTTACTGTAATAAGTATTGAAGACAGTCTTTTTTGTATTGTTTTTAATTATATAAACTTGATAATAGTCTGAAGTGAGATTAAGCTTAATTAGATATCAAGCTTTACTGATTCAATCTAGACATTTCTGAATTCAGAAGAGTGAATATTTATTTTTAACAGTAATGTTGTTTAACACTCTGTAATCAATACACATTCATCATGTACTCTTCTTCTTTTTAACAAACAGAATCAAAAAGCTTCATAAATTTGCAGACTCACAAATCAGATCTTTATTCATTAATTCTGTTATCTGTTTAGTCTGTTCATTCAGCTGTAGCTGTAACAGAAAATAAGCATTCATGTTGACAGACTTGATGTCACTGATGTTAATGCTATGTTTAAACACTTATTTAGATAATAATTTGTCTGATAAAGTTAATCTAAATACAGATTGAAACTCTTCAATAATGACTTGTAGTTATTCATTCATAATAGTTAACAGTTCAGCTTCTGACTTCTTTGAGTTCTGTTAAATTATTAGTAAGTACTCAACAGTTCTGTGATTTTGAAGTGTTTTCATAGTTATACACTCTTCAATTACATTTAATGTCAATCTGTTTACAGCTTGTTGTCACTTTTTCAGAAACAGATAATGATGTTTTTGTTGTTGATTTCAGATTGTCATACAGCTCATAGCTTAATCAATCTGAGAATTAGTGACTTTCAGTTAAATTAATCTCAGAATGAGATCATATTCTTAAAGATTCATAATTCATGCTTTTAATTGTTGTTGAAAGCTATTTATCTTAAGATGAAAGATCAGCTTTGCAGTTGATTAAATGATCTGTCTATTTAACAAGAATATCTTAAGTAATTTGATTTTATATTGATTATCAATTAACATTTAATTGACAACTGTTAAGAAGATATATATTCAGTCTGCATCTAAATCAATTAGTACTTTTACATTTATCTTATTCAGTCTGTCTTGAATGCAGCCTGCAAGAATATATGTATTTAAATTGAGAGCATTGATTTGATCAGAGATTATACTTAATAGTAAGAATTTCAGGCCATTTAGTGTGAATGTTTCACTCAAATTGTTAAAAGGTGGCACCACACTAATAGCACAGCTATTGTGAGTTATATATCTAACACTTTCCCTAACCCGCGATCGGCCCGCAACTGACCTGCAGGTGTAAAGGGTGCGCACAGACAGCGGTTCAAACTCATGACCTTTTGGACTTACTCTCTCACCATGGACTTGAACCACCGGCAGAGGTGGCCTAGGCGCCACTTTATGCAAGTTATCACACACTAACCTGGGCTCATAACCTGTTAAAAGATGGCACCACACTAATAGCACAGCTATCATGAGTTATATATCTAACACAAATCATTATTAAATTGAATAAAAGCTTCTGTCAACTTGTTTACAAACACTTCTATATCTATGAACAACTTTAGTTTTCTAAATTGTTTAAATTAACTTCAACAATCTTCAGCTTCTTCTTATCTTTACTTTTCTTCTTATTCTTATTCTTACTTTTATCTTTTATCTTTACTCTTATCTTTACTCTTATCAGTGTTCTTGTTGTCTCAGCAGTCTTTAACTATATGCAAGAACTTTTCATAGTGAAAGTACACTTTATTCTTTTTACATCAGGTTTAATAAGCTTCTGTATTTAACTTATTTGATTTAGATATAATTGATCTCTTATGACTTTGAAATTGATCTTAAGAATTGATTAACAAGTTGTTATGATTTGAATTTAAGTCATTAAAGACATTAAGATAACTCTCATTATGTACTTCTTAAAGACTTTGTTCAATTTAATTAACTTGTTGAACTAGCTCATCAAGAGTAGTTGCTTTGATCTTTAAATACTTTTAAAGTTTAAATTAAATCTTCTACTTTAAATCTTAGATGAACTGTCATTTCTGTTTATATTTAACTGATATAGACTGAAGAAGTTGTACAATCTTTGTAAACTTTACTTTATATTGTTAAATTGATTTTGTTTGTTTCAGTGCCTCATAATGACAACATTGATGTTCTATTTCATTAACATTTTTAAAGATCAGTAAAAATGCTAAAAAGAAGTTGTTTATATTTTGAGATCTAATGTTTAACAAGTCTTCTTCAGCTTGAAGTTGTTTTTCTTTTTAAAGTCATTATACTTTGACAGTATCTTTTAAATAACTGATTATAACAGTGATCTTCACTTCATCATTTAGAAGTTAATTCATCAACATTTTATAAAATTGAAAGTAAGCTTTCATTTTAAGAATTTACATCTCTGCAGTGTTCACTTTTTAACTATTCTTATAGATAGACAGTGTCTTCATCTTCAAAGAATTCTTGAACACTGCTGCAGAAAAAGACATTATTACATTAAATATTTCTTAAGTTTCTGAAGCTGCACTAAATATGAGTGTGATCTTAGGCATAAAAGTTAATTAATTAGTATAAATGTTTCTTAATTAAGTCTGAAGAAATGCAATTTAACTTGTCATTATCTTGTAATCAGCTTAAGAAGCTATTTCTGACATTAATGACTAATCAACAATAATGAGTTTATTTATCATCATAGAAATAGAGTTGAGCTTTATACTGAGAAATTGTAAATAATTGAAGACATTAATTAACAAATCAATTCTGATTCAGTTTGAATTGCTGTCAGACATGTCACAATATAAAAAAGATAGAACTTTTTTTTATATAATACAGCATAAAAATTCATCTCTTTATTCTGTAGTCTCAACATTGAAGTAGTAGTAAGCACTGAAAAGAGAATGAATACATAGTTTATGCATTATTATATCAGAACTTTCACAATCAGAATATGAATTAAATTAGCTCAGATCAAAGCCTGAGCTTTAAAATTACTTGAAAGCATATCTTAAATCTTTGATGCTATCAGATGTGAATCAGTCTGTAGAAAGTTGTCCCTATTTGTTTATGCTATGTAGAGTATATATAGGAAATGATGACTAAGACATAAATAGGGGCGCTTAGTAAGAGATGAGTAAGCAATGATATCACAAAGGGAAGTCGATGAAGCGCTTTTTCCAAGGCCACTTGGGGAGGACGCTGCAACTCATGCTATTGGATTTCATTTTGGCGGCCTCTTTGACCAGGACATCAGTGCGTACGAACATATCAGTGCTCGAGCTGATTCATCTGAGTCTATATTGGGGCAGTAACAGAAGTACTGCTTTCACTGTATTGATTAAGGGGCTTGTGGACCGCTGCGATATCGGGTCAGAGGCGGCTCGATATTCGAGCCAGAAGTCCACCCTGAATGGCGCGTTTCAACGACGTCGATCACAACTCTTCTCTGCTACACACGTCCAACAGTCAGATCTGGTGACTCGCGAATTAATGACCATATGTACTACCGGGCGCCTCAGCCGATGCTGCCAAGCCTCATTCCAAGTGACCAAGAACAAGTAAACAAATCGCCGACCTAGATTTGCCGACCAACCTCCGCGTTTGCGTCCCTACCTACCTTAGGTTTTCAGGTGCCTTGTGCTACGGAGGCTATCTAGCTCGTTCTATACTCCTTCTTCATGGAACAGTGACCGGGCACCAGGACCCAGCCTGGTTGGCACATTTCAAGGCTCAAGGAGGCGAACGCAACGAACTGTCCTTAAATCTGATAATGAACATGAACAGAATTGTCCGCTCAGGCATCAATTCTTCTACCCCTATTCTCCTGCTAGATATCCCAGCCCGTCGAGCACGACATGACATGGGACTCATCGCCTGCCAGCAAACAACACTCCAACAGATAGAGAGTCTGCCACAGCAGCAACCCGCCTTCCCCTCCCTCACTTCCTCATCCCTGCATCTTCGACCATCTTGGTGGTACTCTTCTCATCCGAATCGCTCCTTTCAAGAGAGCCTTGGTTGTCCATGCCCGCCAGGACGCTATCTAGACCAATTTCGTGATTGATCTCGGCCATGCGTTGCGAGTCCTGTCACACACAAGTTAGCAAGAACCCCAGCCCGCATCAAGAAGAGATCAGTCTTACAGCCTCAGCAGTCCCTTCAGACCCGAACAGCACATCCATCTCCTCGAGCGTCAAGCGCTGTCAAACATATTAGCATAGGCGCTTCAACTCGGAATTGCAATCTCGGAAGGCAAGTTCACCTTTGTCTCCGGCACGAAGAACCATATGAACACCCCACCACCGAACGTCAGCATCCCAAAGAAGATGAACGTCCCATACGTGAGCGTCTTCAACATGTCCGGCGTGACCTGGCCAACAATAAAGTTATTCATCCAATTCGAACTCGCGCCTAGCGCCACACCGTACGCCCTGTTGCTCAGCGGCCAGACCTCAGATATCAAGACCCAAGCGCACGGGCCCCAGGAGTATCCGAAGTTGACGACGAACAGCCAGACCATTGCGACGGCGGCCCAACCTGCAGCCTTGTGGCTTGGCCACTGGTGCTGGTTCTTGGCGAAGATGATGGCGATGGTGATGTGGCAGATACCCATCCCCAAAGCTCCATAAAGCATGACTGGTTTCCGGCCAAGCTTATCAATGTAGAGAACGGCAGGAATTGTCGCAATGAACATGGCGATACCGACGACGCCGGTGGCGAGTAGACTGGTTGTGTTGCTGGACGTGCCGAGTGCATTGAAGATGGATGGCGCATAGTATAGTACTGCGGCATGTCAGTTTCTCCTTTGTCGGGGTGTTAGAATCAAGTTTGGCTTACCTGCATTGATCCCGGTCCATTGCTGGAAGAACATGGTCACTGTCGCGATCATGACACGACGGAACATAGCTTTGGTCTTGAACAGAGATCCGATAGCCACAAATTGAAGTTTGAACGTATGCCAGGGTTTCAGGTCAACAAGATGCGGCCAATGCTGGGCAAGACTGCGCTTCTCAAAAAGTGACTGGGCTTTGATCTCCAAGAATTCGATCTCGATCAACTGGTGGTCTTCCGGTAGCCCTCGTAGACTTGACAGCACTTTGCGGGCAGATGATCCTCGTCCGTGATGCAGGAGCCATCGAGGACTGAATGGCATAAATATCATACCGATGCCAAGTGCGAGTGCAGGGATGAGTTGTAGGCACAGCGGAACGATCCAGGCTGCATCTGATTGCGATGCACCAGTACCACCAATGTTGTTTGTGCCATAGTCGATCCAGAAACTCACCATGATCCCTGCGGTAATGGCTAGTTGTTGTAGGGCGACGAGACTGCCTCGAACCTCGGGCGGTGCGACTTCGGCGTTGTAGGTCGGAACGATTGTCGACATGGAGCCAACAGCCAGACCTTTTCACGCGGGAAGTCAATGTCTGATATGCAAAGAAAGCCGAAAGGACGTACCAGTGATGAAGCGGCCACCTAAGATGCAGGATGGACCTCTGACAACAGCAAGACACTGCACCACCACTCCGATCACGAAGACCACAACGTTGACGAGGATGGCATATTTGCGCGACAGGATTTCGGCCAGAAACCCGCTGTAAAGGCATCCGAACCAGGCACCAAGTTCAAAGATCGACGTGAGCCAGCCTTTCTTTGAGGTGTTCGTTACCGAGTCCCCCATGCCTGTGTGTACATCAGCACGAACCGCTCGAACTTGTGGTGGGGGAAACTCACGCTTGCCAAAAGAAGTCATGGTGAGGATTCCAGAGAAGACGCCCTGATTGTAGCCATAGATGAAGCCGCCAAGGCACGCGAAAGATGCGATGCCAAAAACTTTGATGTTCTTGACCAATGCAAGCGGGCCTGAGGCTCCAGTGAGAGCCTGGCGGCGAGCAAATGCGGCACCATCAATGATGCTGCCTGAACGGACGGCGACCATGACGGATGTTGATTGAATCTGCAGTGTTTGCTGTTCCAGCAATATCGTTGAGTTTTCAAGAAGACAAAAAACTGATGAAGTATCTGCAGGTCAGGCAGATATCGACATGCCCTGCCAGTTTTCACAAATAGTAGCCATGAACAGTTCTAGCTTAATTGTCCAGGACACGGACTTCTCTTTTAGGCTACGGCACACTTGATGCAATCAGTGCCATCATCATCAACCATAATTGGATTGCTCGTGAGAAACATGGTGATCTTGTGTGGGGTAATTGACGATCTAACCATAATCTGAACTCCGTGTCAGGGGTCAGGCTGTAGAGCTACAGGGTGTTGACATGTTGGGTAGAAAGTCACATTTAGGTGCATTAGGAGCTTGGCACAGCGGGATTTGCTGAGAGAGACGTCAGGATTGCTTTTTTTACATGTAATATAGAGAATATATAGAATTAATTAGCTAAAACTAAGACTGTTGTCTCTCTGTAAGGCCTCTGAGACTGCTATGACTGCTTTTCATCACTTATAGACTTTTCACCACCTTGTAGAGCCACTCTGAGCATCAATAATCACTCAGACTCATCAAGATATGCTGATAATAAAGCTGTCAAAGTCATCAGAAATTATTCTGACTCATTTTTTCTCTGTTGCTTTCTTCATAAGAGACTGAGTAAATAATTAAAGACAATATTAATTAATTTTATTTTTTTAAAAATCTTATACATTCTTAAAAGAGCTAAAATCTAAAGTGACTGTCAAGTTAGATTAATCTGATCTGATCTGAACAGAACTTTTAAATTAAATTAAGTTAAGCTTTAATTGTCAGTCTAAAGATTTAAGTTAAGCTTTAACATTGAAGTTTAATTTAATTTAAAAGCTCTGTTTAAATTTTAAGAATTTTAAGACTAATTAGTAAGTAAGTTCTTAAGACTTAACTTAAGAATAAAGATTATGAGCTTAAAGATTACTGATACATAAGTGTTATAAGTGAGATTATATAAGAAAGAAAATCTAATAATATTAGAAAAATTACAAAAGATGAAAGCAATCTTTTATACATTGCAGACTTACTAAAAAGATAAAATGTATTAATTAATGTATTTTTACTCTGTAGAGAATGAGTGATCTGATAATTAAATTAATAATGTTTATATATAACATTTATAAAGTAAATATGTAGTTAAACAAAAAGAATTATATATAATACTAATTAAAAATATTGCAATAATAGCTGCTGTCAATATAAAGCTGCTTAATAATAAAAGTTAATTAATTTTAATTTAATTTAAACTGTCAAGAATAATTTAACTTAACTTTATCTAAAACTTAACTCTGTATAAAGTCAAATTAAGTTATAAAGTAAAGCTTAATAAGTTAGATTAAGTTCTAAAATCTGAGTCTGACTTAACTTAATGATTAGTTTATTAAAATCTAATGAATTAAGTGATCATTAAGACATCACTGATATAGTTAAATAATTAAAAATCTTTATAGTAATATCAGTAACATGACTAAAATCATTGTTCTGCATAATAATGCATTTATAAGCTGAATTTTTAAAGTTAAAAGAGTAATTATAAAGAATTTGATGATTTGTGCAGGTCTTTGCATAAAATGTGTACAATTTACAGTATAATTAGTACACATTTAGATATATAGTATATAAAAAAACTTACTGAAAGAATGTAATCTATATAACTTTTAGCTGTTATGTTTTCTTAAATATTCTTATTTTACATAATAAAAACTCTCTTATTATCTCTGTAAATAGCTACTTACATTATTGTATAAAGTCTTCTTCAAAATCTTTAACATAAACAATTTAGCTGATGCTTCTGTTTAGAGTAATAAGTAATTTATAGTTATTGTAAGATCTTTACATACATAACTAATTTATTTATTTAAATAATTCTGTATCAGTCTTCAATATTTTAATTCTTATGCTTTAAAGCTCATTCTAATTGCTTAACTCTATAAATCTCTGAAAAAAAGAACTTTAACACAGCAATACAGTGTTAAAACTTAGAATTAATGAGTACTTAAGTAATAATTCTGTTGCTGCACATCAGATCAAGATGGTGTTTTAGTTTACTGTATGTTATTTAATAAGTAAAAGATAAGAACTTCACAAAATTAATAAGTTAAGTATAAATAAAAGTATTAATGAGACAACATGCTGAGTTTTTAACTTAATGAGAGATCTCAGTCTTATTTGCAATAATATAAAGAATTAATAGCAAGTATTTATATTTAAAATGATTAAATGCATTTATAAGTGAACTTAATATTGTTTTAAAGATTTTTAATAATAATATAATTCTTATAAGTTATTATGAACTCTTTAGTGTTTTAGAGATAGATTAAATTGATAAATCTTTATATAAAAGATATGATTTTAAGTCTGAAAATAAGTTAATTAAGTGTGTATATAGTAGTAAAGAGTACTTCTTAATGAAAAATAAAGCAATGACTTTCTAGTTATATATATAGATATAGAATGTGACAAAAGTGTTATTATAATATCAGAATATCTTGCTGTTGATTAATTAATGTAATTAAGTCATTATATACATTAATAAATGTGACAAAATTATTGTCATAATACTAAAACATCTTACTATTAATCAATTTATTCTACAAAATTTTAAATATCTTAATGACAAATTATATTAACTAAACTCTAAACTAATTTAGCATACATGTGTATGTTAAGCTCTTAGTGCACTAAAAGTTTAACTTTTTATCTAATTAAACTGAGTGTAACTACATATATTAGATGATCTCATTAAAATATTAAATAATCTTAATAAAGTTTATTAAAAGATCATTCAATCTTTTAAAATATCTTAAGATCAATTGAGATTCAATTTCTTTAAATATATTATTAATTAATTCACAATATATTAGTCTTAGCTTAACCTTTAACACATAAACATACTAATGTATCTGAAATACATTCTTAATATATTTTATATTGCTAACTTTAACTCTTTAATTTTAATCATTTAACTCTTTAACACTAATCTTTAATCACTAATTAGTTATGAATAGATTCTTCATGAATTTATAATGAATTATTAATGAATTACACAGTTACAATTTCAATTTCTTGCTTGTTAGCTTCACAAAAAATCTTAAAGTTCAGAATTAGTGTAGGATCATCTGAGGTTTTAGTGAGACTATCTGACCTGCATCTGTGCTGAGTGCGCGGGTTTTAGATTTCATATATGACATTAGTGCCCGCGAAAGGAACGCGAAAAATAGATTACAAAGTTCAGTTTTGCGATGTATTATTCGTAAGGGTTAGGGCAAATATTATGATTTTATGTAATTTATAATCACATGACTTAGCCCTAAAAAATGATGCCCTAATGTCCCAATTTGGCCTAGTGCACATAGAGTTAGTAATAACCCGACCCGCGGGTCGGGTCAGGTTTT
>JAABUY010000554.1_pt1 | contig 63165 bp, 55 predicted proteins | sample 5560271 | NCBI WGS metagenome assembly JAABUY01 (sample SAMN10711886, study PRJNA513374) | rock metagenome | isolation source: Antarctica rocks | place: Antarctica: Victoria Land, University Valley | reverse complement strand
CCTTGACCGGAAGACGCCCGAACAGGCCTACTTCAACCGGTTGCCGCAATCCGTGGCAGCCTAAACCCGGCAGAGTTCCACTTATCTCAGAACAGAATGCTGTTCAGACAAGCGGAGCCACCTCTCAGTACGGCGTAGGTCAGGATTTTACGCATGCACGGTGCGTCGCTTCATATTGGGTGCCGGGGCCAGAACCGCGCCGTTAGAATTATCCTTCAACTCCAGGCGGATGGCTTCGGGCCGGCTCGGGGCCATTCAAGGGAGAGGTCTTCTTCGCATTGCCTCACACTCCGGAATGAGGTGGTCGAGGTCGGCCATGTGTTTCCGTAGGCTGGTGAGGAACTTCGCCGTCGAGACTTCCGGTTCCTCGCCAAGCACGTGAATCTGATTGCCGGCTTCCAGGAACGCGATTTGGTCGGCCAGTGAGTCGCGATGCTCGTGGAGATCGGCGACGAACCTCTGCAAATCCATGGTCAGTTCGCCCCTTCGGGGTCGTGGTGCGTAAGGGTGCCTCGGCCGGCACATGCGGGCTCGTGGAGCTTTGTAGTTGCATTGCCAACCTCGACCGCGAACACCACACCCGCTTTCTCAAAAGCGGCCCTCATGACGATGCGGTGACCAAGGGTGATGCCCGCCTCGCCGTCACTCGCCTCGGCTCGGCATATCATGTTGAGACTCAGCGTGCCGCGTCTACTCAAATCGCCTCGTGACCACCCAAGCAGAGCGCGTGCTTCACGGACTTGCACACCGGTCAGCATCGATCACTTTGCCCCTTCCGCCACGCCGGCCCGAAGGTAGCCAAGGCCGGTAAGCCAATCCTTCAGCGCCAGGCGGATCGCTTCGGGCGTGTCGCAAACTCTGGTGAAGGTCGCAGGATTGGCTGAACCGGCCCTGGTTTCAGACTTTGACAACCTCTGGAAGTCCGAAGCAGAATGCGAGAAGGCGGTTTTGCTCCTGAACCTTCCGAGTGCCGGAGAAGCCGAAGCCCTTGCGCAACCATTGAGACCTAGCATGTCCAACCCAACCGCTCTATCCGCCATGCGTCAGGAGAACCTGCTAACACTCAGAAGCACCATTGAGACGATTAAGCAAGAAGCCAAGGCGGAGGGCAGCACGCGCTCTATTGCACGTGCTTTAGATCTTATTGAATTAGTTTTGAGAGCACAGGAAGACCGCTTAAAAGCAATGGATGTGGTAGCGGCAGCGCTTAAAGCTCTGTCCGAAAAAGTATGAAACCTATGAGCAGGATGAGTTTTTCGCTGTGAGTAAGTGTCAAGGTCTGATCCTCCTGCAGGCCACTTGCCTCCGGTCGGGGGCAAGTGAGCGTCGCCACGGATGCGGGCAAGGCTCAGCACCCCAGATGGCCCGTCTCATTGGTTAATCGATCCCCAGGTAGCCTCTTGCCCTCAGGTGCTCCGCCAGTGCCCGGCGCACGGCTTCGGGTCGCGATGGCGCCGGGTCACCATGGTCCGCAGCGAAGGCGTCGAGGGCTGACAGTAGGGGATCGTGGACGCGGACGACCACCTGCTGTCCCTTGCCTGTCGGCGGGGGACCACGCTTTTTCCTTGCTAGCACGGTTTGACTTACCATGCTAAGTCTGCTAGCACAGAAACGGGCCGGAAGGAAGGGTGAGAGCTTCCGAACCGGCCCTGACCACCGCGAACCTCTGGAGTTCTCGCAATGGCTATCGACGCTCATAGCACAACCGCGCCCGCCGATCACCGGGCCTTATTACGAACCGACGGCGCGCCCAGCCGCGTCCTGGGCAAAAAGGGAATACTTTCGCAAGTTGCGAAAGAAACACCCGGTTTACCGCCGTCCTTCATCGGCGTCCTCCCCGTCCCCACGCCGACCCTCACGGCCGAAACCTTGGCAATGCTCGACGCCATCCCGGCGGACGTGCCCCACGGTGGGGCGCCAATGACGCGCCACCATGTCGCGCCAATTTGCTCCGCAGCCGACTCGCCGTGCGGCGTGGCGAGTGACGTGCCCCACGGTGGGGCGGGTGGAGTTTGCTGCACGGCGCAGCAAACTGCGGTAGCCGACCTCGCCAGCGCCCTCCACATGCGCCGCGCCCTTGAAGGCGCTCTCGACCACGGGACAGCGTTATTGGCCGCCCTTGGGCTTCCCATGCTCGTGGAGCCCGGCTTCGTGCCGGTCGACCCCGCCGAGATCGGCGACGCCCTCGACACTGCTATCGCCACCCTCGACGCCCTCGACGCGGCGGGCGTGGACCTCGAGGACGAAGGCGAGGCCGAGCCCTCCCTCGGGTGGATCGACGGCAAGCCGGTCCTGTCCGACAGCCACGACGACCGTGAAGCCGAGGTCGATGACGAGCCGATCCTCGGCGCGCCGGAGCGGCATCCGTCCTGCAATCCATGGTCTTCAGGTCGGGACAGCACGGGTCGCCAGACTCATTGGAGCGACGGCTGCAACGGTTCCGCGAACGATGGCGAGGCCGAAGCCGGTTACGACCTCCCCGAGGGCGATGACGAGCGCTGCGGTTCAGACGATGTCGACAAGGAGCCCTGGCTCGGTGCACCCGAGAACCACGACCGGGCGCCCGATCAGGAGCATTGGGCGCCTGGTGGCGGCTTCTCTTTCATCGATGCCGAGATAGGCGAGGACGAGAGCCAAACCGATAAGGGCCTGCCCTTCGATGCCCGGCAGGCCAACGAAGCGGCGGCACGGGAAGCCGGCCGGGAGGCCGAGGCCATGCGGCGGAGGAAGGACCTCGTTACAGAAGAGGACGAGGTCCAGTTCGGCAACCTTCGCCTAATTGACGGCGGGACCGTGCACGAAATGTGGGCAGCTTACGCCTGACACCCCGGGCCGTCCGCACCGGGCGGGCTAAGTCACCAGCCGGAAAACAAAGGGGCAGTCGATCCGACCGGTTTCGCATACGCGCGACGGACTACTGCCGTCTTCTCGGTTTCGGTTACCCCGTCCGCCGGTTTCGGCTGGCTCCCTGCCAGACCTATGCTTTTCGCAGAGGGTGCGACGCTCGTGACGTTGTCCTGCCCGTGGCGAGTTGGATGTTTCATCTTCTGATACCGCCAGCCGACCGTGACACATTCACAAAGGGTCAATGCACAGGACCACGCCTTGTTCACATTCGTTAATGGTTCCCATGGCGCGGGCGGGCCTCTCACGCGATCGTGACCGCCTGCCCTTCCCTCACGACACCCGGAGGCCGAACATGGTCAGCCGTTACCCGCAGCGTTACCCGGAACCCCAGAACGACCAAAGCCCCGCCGAGGCGGAGCTTGCTAAGTCGTTGCATGTGCTTGAATTTTCTGGTGAGCGCGCCGGGGCTCGAACCCGGGACCCTCTGATTAAAAGTCAGATGCTCTACCGACTGAGCTACGCGCTCCCGCAGGGGGAGCGCCTGACCTATCGGTTCGGCCCACCAGGGTCAAGGAGCCACTCCGCGCCAAACGTCTCGGCATCGTCGCACCCCTGGCCTTGGCGGCTCCGGGACTTAGTTGCAGCGGGGAACCCTCGGAGACCGACCATGAGAGCCTTCCCCCAGATCCTCGCCCCTGCCCTGGTGCTGGCCGCCGCCACTATCGTGCCGCCCTTACGAGCCGCCGAGGCGGGGGCCGACCCCGAGATCGAAAACATGATCTCGGCCCAGATCGATGCGTTCGGGCACGACGATGCCGCCAAGGCCGAGAGCTTCGCGTCGCCCGGCATCAAGACCATGTTCCCCGAGCCCGGCGCCTTCCTGGGCATGGTGAAGACGAGCTATCCGGCCCTCGTCCACCCCCGGTCCACCCATTTCGAGCCGACCAGTACGTCGGACGCCGGAACCGAGCAGAAGGTCACGGTGGTGGATGGCAACGGCGCCGTGTGGACGGCCGTCTATAGGCTGGAGAAGGTCGACGGCCACTGGGTCATTTCGGGCTGCATCCTGCTGAAGACGCTCGAAACCAGCGCCTGACGCTTAAGTCGGCCTGGGGCCACCCTCACGCATAGGCGAAGAGCGCCAGGATGACGCCGAACACCACGGCCGAAATGCCGGTGGTCCAGAGCGCCTTCACGGCGAGGCGCGGCAGCACTGGCGCTCCGGGGTCGCTGCCCGGCACGATGTCGTGCGCCTCGTCCTGTGAGCTGATCCCCCAGGGCAGCACGGCGAACAGCACGATCCACCAGACCGTGAAGTAGACCGCGACCGCCATCGGGACCGGGATCGGCATGGGGGTACCTCTTGCTGATGGCGCATGTCAGCAACAGCATGACATGCGCTGGCCCCCACGCCGGGCCGAGGCGTCGCACCGCCTAGACCTCGACGATCAGCACATGGACGAGAGGCTTCTTGCCCCAGGCCGCGCCCACCGCACCCCGCACGGAACGCTCGATGGCGTTGGCGGCGGCCTCGGGGTCCCGCCGCTTGCCGCGGCCGAGATTGTCGATGCTCTGGAAGATGGCATCGTCGACCGTGACGTCCATCGGCTTGCCGTCGCGCGTGCGGGTCGGCAGGCCGCTCATCAGCACGTCCGGGTCGCCCGACACCTCGCCTCGCGCCGTGAACGCGACCGCGATCGAGATGATGCCGGCGAAGGCCAGCTTGGTCCGGGCCGCGATCGCGACGTCGTTGGACGGGATGACGACGTGGCCGTCCTTCGCCAGCCGCCCGTGCTGCACCTGGTCGACGACGCCGGAGTCGCCCGGAGCCAGCAGGACCACGTCGCCGTTCCCCGCCTTGACGACCCGCGGCACGCCGAGCGACTTGGCGAAGGCGGCATGCTCGGCGAGATGCAGCGGTTCGCCGTGGGCCGGCACCGCGATTTGCGGCCTGACCCAGGAGTAGAACTTGGCCACCTCGGCGCGGCGCGGATGGCCCGACACGTGGACCAGATGGGTCCGATCCGTGACGACCTCGACGCCCTGGGCCACGAGGCCGTTGATGATGCGGCCGACCTCGCGCTCGTTGCCCGGGATGGTGCGCGACGAGAAAATCACGCGGTCGCCCGGTGCCAGCCGGACCTCGCCGTAGTCGTCCTGCGACATGCGGGCCAGGGCGGCCCGGGGTTCCCCCTGGCTGCCCGTGGCGAGCATCACGGTCCTGTTCCGATCGAGCGACCCGTAGCGCTCGGTCGAGAAGAAGGTGGAGACGCCGTCGAGGTAGCCGCAATCGCGCGCCACGCCGATGGTACGCTCCATGGCGCGCCCCGCGACGATGACGCTGCGGCCCGTCGCTTTGGCGGCATCCGCCACGGCGCGGAGCCGGCTGACGTTGGACGCGAAGGTCGTGACCACGACGCGGCCCGGCGCCTCCTCGATCAGGCGAAGCAGGTTCGTCGCCACCTCCCTCTCGGATGGGCTTTCGCCGTCGCGCAGGATGTTCGTCGAATCGCAGATCAGCGCCAGCACGCCCTCGTCCCCGATGGCGCGCAGCCGGTCGGCATCGGTCGGCGGACCCATGGTGGGGGTCGGGTCGATCTTCCAATCGCCCGAATGCACCACGGTGCCGAGCGGCGTGCGGATCGCCAGGGCGCAGGATTCCGGGATCGAATGCGCCACGGGGATGAACTCGACCGCGAAAGGGCCGAGTTGAAGCGTGCCGCGCATATCCACGGTCTCGACCTCGAGCCTCGACAGGCTCATGTCGTTGACGTGCTTGGCTTCGAGCAGGCCGGCTGCGAAACGCGTCGCGAAGACCCTGCAACCGAGGCTCGGCCAGAGATCCGCGAGGGCGCCGATATGGTCCTCGTGCGCGTGCGTGATCACGAGCCCCAGGAGGTCCTTCTTGATCCGCTCCACGAAGCTGAGATCGGGCAGGAGCAGGTCCACGCCCGGCAGGTCCGGCCCCGCGAAGGCCAGCCCGCAATCCACCATGATCCACTTGCGCCGCTGAGGCGGCCCGAAGCCGTAGAGCGCGGCATTCATGCCGATTTCGCCCAAGCCTCCGAGCGCGCAGAAGACGAGTTCTTCGCCGCCGTCCATCATTCACCTTCACCCGAATTACGATGCGGCGGTCACTCCGTGATCTGCCAAAAATACATCGCCCGCTTGCACGGTCATACAACCCGACTCAGTTTCGAGAATTAGTCGTCCGTCGTCGTCGACGGCTTTGAACTTGCCCAATTGTCGGCCAGCCGGCCGCGCCACCGCGAGCCAGGAGCCCCGCGGCAAGGCATTGTCCAGCCAGACGCGGCGGATCGCCGCAAAATTCGTGCCCCGGGACCAGAGCGCCAGAGCGTCGACGACGCTTTCCGAAAGAAAGGCCAGGAGCACGTCGCGCGAACCCGCCTCTCCGACGATCGCGCCGAGATGAGTCGCCGGGTAGGGTAGTGCGGTCGGGTGCGACGTGCAATTGAGGCCGAAACCGAGCGCGGTCGAGAAACCGCCGTCCGGTGTCGACGTCCCCTCGACCAGGATGCCGGCCAGTTTGGCGCCATTGCACAGGATGTCGTTGGGCCATTTGATGGCGATGCCGCGCCCGGGCCCGACGAGGGCCGTGATGGCGCGGGCTAGGGCTACGCCGGCCACGAAGCCGAGCTGCGGCGCGAGGCGGATCTCGCACGGGTCGCGCAGCAGGAGCGTGGCATGGAGATTGCCGACCGGCGACGACCAGTTGCGGCCGACGCGGCCGCGACCGCGCGACTGATGGTCGGCCACGATCCACAGCCGACCGGGGTCCCCGGCCCGCGCGCGTTCGAGCGCGTCCTGGTTGGTCGAGCCGGTACTCGGGACGTGGAGGAGCCGGTAGTCCCGGTCGAGCGCGGTCGGATGCAGCACGGTTCAGAACAGCGAATGAGCCGCCGCCGAAGCCGCCTCGACGACGGGCGCCGGATAGACCCAGAAGAACAGCATGACGAGGCCTGCGACCGCCAGGACCATGCGGACCGCCGGGCCGGCCCGATCGAAGGCCTCGGCCGGTTGATCGAAGTAGATCATCTTGACGATCCGGAGATAGTAGAATGCCGCCACCACGCTCGACAGCACGCCGATCACGGCCAGCCAATAGAGGTTGGCCTGGATGGCGGCCTGGAAGACATAGAACTTGGCGAAAAAGCCGGCCAGCGGCGGCACGCCGGCGAGCGAGAACATGATCATGGCCAGGAAGAACGCCATGGCGGGATTAGTCTGGCCGAGGCCGGCGAGGTCCGCCACGGTCTCGACCGCCTTGCCGTGGCGCTGCATCGACAGCATGGCCGCGAAGGTGCCGAGCGTCATGACGAGATAGGCCGACATATAGATCAGCACGCCGTAGACCCCCGCCTCCGTGCCGGCCGCGAGACCGGTCAATGCGAAGCCGATGTTGCCGATGGCCGAATAGGCCATCAGCCGCTTGAAGTTCGTCTGGCCGATGGCCGCGAAGGAGCCGAGCAGCATGGAGGCGATCGAGATGAAGACGATGATCTGCTGCCACTGGATCTGGACGCCCGGGAAGGCCGTGATGATGACCCGGGTCGTGATCGCGACCGCTGCCATCTTGGGCGCGGTCGCGAAAAAGGCCGTCACCGGGGTGGGGGCGCCCTCGTAGACATCCGGCGTCCACATGTGGAACGGCACGGCCGACATCTTGAAGGCGAGGCCGGCCGACAGGAACACGAGGCCGAAGATGACCCCGATCGCCTGATGGCCGACCAGCGCCTGGGCGATGCCGACGAAGGAGACGGTGCCGGCGAAACCGTAGATCAGCGAGGCGCCGTAGAGCAGCATCCCGGACGACAGGGCGCCGAGAACGAAATATTTGAGACCCGCCTCGGAGGCCCGCGCGTCATCGCGGTGGAAGGCCGCGATGACGTAGAGCGCGAGGCTCATGAGTTCGAACCCGAGATAGAGCGCGATGAGGTTGCCGGCCGAGATCAGCACCATCATGCCGAGGGTCGAGAGCAGGATCAGGATCGGGAATTCGAACTTGTGGATCCCTTCCCGACGCAGGAACGGAATCGCCATCACGAGCGTCACGAGCGAGCCGATCAGTGCCAGCGACTGCATGAAGCGGCCGAAGCTGTCGTCGATGAAAGCCCCGTCGAAGCCAGCCCGAGCCGCGCGGCCGAACCCCGCCACCTCGCCGATGAGCGCGATGCCGATGACCGCGATGACGAGTTCCGTGACGAGGTTGGTCGACTTCTCGCCCCGGAACGCTCCCACGGTGAGAAGCGCTAGTGCTCCCACGGCGAGGACGAGTTGCGGGAAGAGTTGCGCGAGTGAATAGCCGGGGGGCATCGATCGATCCTGGCCGAATGTGCCGGCATGACGCCGACAGGCTCCGAGTTGGCGGATGAAAGCACGCCGGACCTACGCTCCCCCGCGTCGGTCCGGCATGATTCAGGGCGTGACGGCCGCCGATGCGGCCTTGACGGTCGCGGCATGGGGCGCCGCGGCCGTGAGGGTCTTCACCATGCCATCCACGGTCGCCTGCGAGGCGTCGAGGATCGGCTGAGGATGGAAGCCGTAATAGAGCGTCAGTAGCAGCAGCGGCGCCATGATGGCGATCTCGCGCGGCGAGAGGTCGAGGATGGACATCAGACTCGCCTTCTCGAGCGTGCCGAACACGACGCGCCGATAGAGGTAGAGCGCATAGGCGGCCGACAGGATGGTGCCGAAAGTCGCGAAGAACGCCACCCAGGTGTTGACCTGGAAGGCCGCTAGCATGGTCAGGAACTCCCCGACGAAGCCCGACGTGCCGGGCAGGCCGATGTTGGCCATGGTGAACAGCATGAACACCAGGGCGTATTTCGGCATGCGCTCGACGAGGCCGCCGTAGGCCGCGATCTCGCGGGTGTGCAGCCGGTCGTAGACGACGCCGACGCAAAGGAAGAGCGCGCCCGACACGAGCCCATGCGAGATCATCAGGAAAATGCCGCCCTGGATCCCCTGCACCGTCATGGTGAAGAGGCCCATCGTCACGAACCCCATATGGGCCACCGACGAATAGGCGATGAGCTTCTTCATGTCCTCCTGAACGAGCGCCACGAGCGACGTGTAGACGATGGCGATCACCGAGAGGGCGAAGACCAACGGCGCGAAATAATGCGACGCTTCGGGAAACATCGGCAGCGAGAAGCGGATGAAACCGTAACCCCCCAGCTTCAGCAGAATGCCGGCCAGGACGACCGAGCCCGCGGTCGGCGCCTCGACATGGGCGTCGGGCAGCCAGGTGTGGACGGGCCACATTGGCATCTTGACCGCGAAGGAGGCAAAGAAGGCGAGCCACAGCCAATATTGTAGCGAGACGGGGAACTTGGTGTTCAGCAGCACCGCGATGTCGGTGGTGCCGGCGACGCCGTACATCTTCATGATGGCCAGCAGCATGAGCAGCGAGCCGAGCAGCGTGTAGAGGAAGAACTTCATCGACGCATAGATGCGCCGCGAACCGCCCCAGATGCCGATGATGAGGAACATCGGGATGAGGCTGCCCTCGAAGAAGAGATAGAACAGCACGATGTCGAGCGACGAGAACACGCCGATCAAGGAGGCTTCCAGCACCAGGAAGCAGATCATGAACTCCTTGACCCGGACGTGGATCGCCTCCCAGGCCGAGGCGATGCAGAAGGGCATCAGGAAGGTGGTGAGCAGGATGAACGGCATGGAGGCGCCGTCGACGCCGAGCCTGTAGCCGAGGCCGCCGCCGAGCCAGGCGCGGCTTTCCAGGAGCTGGAACGCCGCCGTGCCGCTGTCGTAACGGCTCCAGGCGACCAGCGACAGGATGAAGGTGACGATGCTGGCGATCAGCGCGGCCCAGCGGGCATTGCGCAGCGTGGCCTCGTCGTCGCCCTTGAGGAACAGGATGAAGATCACGCCGACGATGGGCAGGACGATGAGGCCCGACAGGATCCCGAAGCCGAACATCAGCGGACGCCCCCGACGAGATACCATGTGATAAAGGCCGCGACGCCGAGCATCATGGCAAAGGCGTAGTGATAGACGTAGCCCGTCTGAATCTTCACGACGCGGTCAGTGGTCGAGAGCACGGCCTGGGCCACGCCGTCGGGCCCGAAGCGGTCGATGATGCGTCCGTCGCCCTGCTTCCAGAACAGCCGGCCAAGCCAGAAGGCGGGGCGCACGAAAAGCACGTCGTAGAGTTCGTCGAAGTACCATTTGTTGAGCAGGAACCTGTAAAGTGGCCTGTTGGCCGCAGCCCAACGGTCGGCCGTGCCCGGCTTCATCAGGTAGACGTAGAAGGCGACCGTTAGCCCGAGCACGAACATGAGGGTCGGCAGAGTCGACACGAACCAGGGATCCCGTTCCATGTCCTCGAAGAGGTGGTTCGTGGGCGCATAGGAGAGAGCTTCACCCCAGAAGAACTCTCGGCCGCCGCCGATGAACATGTGGTGGAACAGCAGGCCGGCGAATAGCGCCCCGAAGGCCAGCACGTAGAGCGGGTAGAGCATGATGGGCGGTGATTCGTGGGGCTCGGCGCCGTGCGCATGGCCGTGGGCGGCGTTGACGTCGCCGTGTTGTTCCGCGCGGGCCGCCATAGCTGTCGGGTGATCGTCGCGGGCGACGACGTTGCGCTCACCATCGACGTCGAGCCTGCCCGTCTGATGCGCGCCGGCCGGCTCCTGGTGCCGGTTGTGATCGCTCGTCTCTTCGGCCACCACGGCGCGCGAGGTGCCGTAGAAGGTCATGAACACGAGGCGCCAGGAGTAGAAGGAGGTGAGGCCGGCCGCGATCGTGGTCATCAGCCATCCATAGGCCGCGCCGCTGCGCTGCGACGCATAGGCCGCCTCGATGATGGCGTCCTTCGAATAATAGCCGGCCGTGAACGGGAACCCCGTCAGCGCCAGTGTGCCGATCACCATCAGCCAGAACGTGAACGGGATCTTGCGCCTGAGACCGCCCATCCTGCGCATGTCCTGCTCGCCGCCGACAGCGTGGATGACCGAGCCGGCGCCCAGGAACAGCAGCGCCTTGAAGAAGGCGTGGGTGAAGAGGTGGAAGATGCCGATGGCGTATCCGCCGCAGCCGAGCGCCACGAACATGTAGCCGAGTTGCGAACAGGTCGAATAGGCGATGACGCGTTTGATGTCGTTCTGCACGAGGCCGACCGTGGCGGCGAAGAAGCAGGTTGTGCCGCCGACCACGATCACGAAGGTCTGGGCCGCAGGCGACATCTCGAACAGCGGCGACAGGCGTGCCACCATGAAGACGCCGGCCGTCACCATGGTGGCGGCGTGGATCAGGGCCGATACGGGGGTCGGACCCTCCATCGCGTCGGGCAGCCAGGTATGGAGCAGGAACTGCGCCGACTTGCCCATGGCCCCCATGAACAGCAGCAGGCAGGCCAGGGTGACGGCGTCGGCGTCGAGGCCGAAGGCGTGATAGGTCTTGCCCGCGAGGCCGGGCGCCGCCGCGAAGATGGTGTCGAAGCTGACCGACCGGGTCAGGGCGAAGACCAGGAAGATCCCGAGCGAGAAGCCGAAGTCGCCGACGCGGTTGACCACGAAAGCCTTGATGGCGGCGGCATTGGCGGTGGGCCGCTGGTACCAGAAGCCAATCAGCAGGTAGGACGCGAGACCGACACCCTCCCAGCCGAAGAACATCTGGACGAGGTTGTCGGAGGTCACCAGCATCAGCATGGCGAAGGTGAACAGCGACAGGTAGCTGAAGAAGCGCGGCCGGTGGGGATCGTCGTGCATATAGCCGATCGAGTAGCTGTGCACGATCGTCGATACCGTCGTGACCACGACCAGCATCACGGCCGTCAGCGTGTCGATGCGGAGCGCCCAACTGACCTGCAATTCGCCGACCGTGAACCAGTTGGCGACCGGGATGAGAGCATCGTGGTGCCCCCATCCGACCTGGAAAAAGGCGATCCAGGCGAGGAGGCAACTGACCCCGAGCAGGCCCGTCGTGACGAGTTCGGAAGAACGGTCACCGATGCGGCGGCCGAACAGACCGGCGATCAGGCTGCCGAGCAGCGGCAGGAAGACGATGAGGTCATACATGGGAGGGTGGCCTCAGCCCTTCATCATGTGGATGTCTTCGACCGCGATGGTGCCCTTGTTGCGGTAATACACCACCAGGATGGCGAGGCCGATGGCCGATTCCGCCGCCGCCACGGTGAGCACCAAAAGCGCGAAGACCTGGCCCGTGAGATCGCCGAGGAAGGCCGAGAAAGCCACTAGGTTGATGTTGACCGCGAGCAGGATCAACTCGACCGACATCAGGATCACGATGATGTTCTTGCGGTTGAGAATGATGCCCGCGACCCCGAGCGTGAACAGGATCGCCGCGACGATGAGGAAATGGGTCAGGCCTACAGCCATGATGGTCTCCCGGCGCGAGGCCACATCGGATCAACCCGTCCGGTCGACCGCCGCGCCACTCGCAACCGTCCACATGCGGGACCAGGAACGAGCGCGAAGTCGCCCCCATCCGAGTTGCTCATATCACGCCGCCGCCGGAACGCCAGCGGAGCCGTCCACCCTCACAACCCCGCCCGGGACGGCACTTTGCGGAGCTGCACGGCGACCTTCGGATCCCTGAAGTTCTGCGCGTCGATGTTCTGCCGCTTGACCCCACGGCGCGCCCGCAACGTCAGCACGATGGAGCCGATCATGGCGGTGAGCAGGATGAAGCCGGCGGCCTGGAAGAAGTAGATGTACTGCGTGTAGAGGATGCGCCCCAGCGCCGCCGTGTTGGACACGTCGGATGCTATCGGAGCGGCGCGAGTCGTCAGTTGTGCTGGCTCCAGCGTCCAGCCGCCCACCACCAGCACGAGTTCGATCAGAACGATCGTGCCAATGAGCGAGCCGAGCGGCAGATATTGGAGGAAGCCCTGCTTCAACACAGTGAAATCGACGTCGAGCATCATGACGACGAACAGGAACAGCACCGCCACCGCACCCACATAGACCACCACCAGAATCATGGCCAGGAACTCGGCGCCGAGCAGCAGGAAAAGCCCCGCCGCGCTCACGAAGGCCAGGATCAGGAACAGGACCGAATGCACCGGATTGCGGGCCGCGATGACCATGAAGGCCGAGGCGATCGCCACGGAGGAGAAGACATAGAAGAGGAAGACGCTCGCGACCATGCTGTTACGATCTCCTTCTAGCTTGTCAGGCCGGCTCGGACGCGAAGCTCTCGTGCCGGCCTGACGTCCTCGCCGTCGTCTCGACGAAGCACGTCGGCCACGGTACGACATGCAGCCGCACTCCGCTCTCGACCCTCGGGGATCGCTGGCGTGGCGTCACCGGTAGGGCGCATCCGCCGAGAGGTTGCGGGCGATCTCGCGCTCCCACCGATCCCCATTGGCGAGCAGCTTGGACTTGTCATAGAGGAGTTCCTCACGGGTCTCTACCGCGAACTCCATGTTGGGCCCCTCGACGATGGCGTCCACCGGGCAGGCTTCCTGGCACAGGCCGCAGTAAATGCATTTCACCATGTCGATGTCGTAGCGCGTGGTGCGCCGGGTGCCGTCGTTGCGGCGCGGCCCGGCCTCGATCGTGATGGCCTGGGCCGGGCAGATCGCCTCGCAGAGCTTGCAGGCGATGCACCGCTCCTCGCCGTTCGGGTAGCGCCGCAATGCGTGCTCGCCGCGGAACCGCGGGCTCTGCGGATTCTTTTCGTGGGGATAGTTCAGCGTCGGCTTCGGCTTGAAGAAATAGCGCATCGATAGCGCGAAGGCTCCGATGAACTCCGAGAGGAACAATTGCTTTGCGGCTTGGTCGAGCCTCATGGGGCACCTCTACGGCTTGTCGAATGACGGGCAGCCATCAGTGAAAGGCTCCGCCAAAACCCGTGATCTCGAGGAAACCCGCGACCAGCACGACGTAGGCGAGCGAGATGGGCAGGAACACCTTCCAACCCAGCCTCATCAACTGGTCGTAGCGGTATCGCGGCACGAAGGCCTTCACCATGGCGATCACGAAGAACAGCATGGACGTTTTCAGAAGGAACCAGATCACGCCCGGCACCCAGGTGAAAGGCGGGAAGGGAATGGGGGACAGCCATCCGCCCAGGAACAGCACCGACATGAAGGCGCACATGGATACGATGGCCACGTATTCGCCCAGCATGAAGAGGACGTAGGGGGTGGCCGAATACTCGGTCATGAAGCCGGCGACAAGCTCCGACTCCGCCTCGACGAGGTCGAATGGCGAACGGTTGGTCTCGGCCAGCGCCGAGATGAAGAAGATCACGAACATCGGCAACAGCGGGAGCCAGTACCACCCGAAAATGCCGAGAGCGGAGTTTTGGGCCATGACGATCGCGCTCAGGTTCAGCGAGCCCGCACAAAGCAGCACCGTGACCAGGACGAAGCCGATCGAAACCTCGTAGGACACCATCTGGGCGGCGGAGCGCAGAGCCGCCAGAAAGGGGTATTTCGAGTTCGAGGCCCAACCCGCCATGATCACGCCATAGACGCCGAGCGACGAGATCGCGAACAGGTAGAGGACGCCTACGTTGAGATTGGAGATCGCCCATCCCCAATCGACCGGGATGACCGCGAAGGCCGAGATCGACAGAGTGCCGGTGACGACCGGAGCCAGCAGGAAAACGCCCTTGTTAGCACCGGCCGGGATGATCGGCTCCTTCAGGGCGAACTTGAGGAAATCCGCGAAGCTCTGCAGAAGACCCCAGGGCCCGACCACGTTGGGACCGCGGCGCAGCTGCACGGCCGCCCAGATCTTGCGGTCGGCGTACAGGACGTAGGCCACGTAGATCAGGAGAACACCGCAGAAGACGACGCTCTCGAGCAACTTGAGCCACAGGGATGTAGCGGATCCGTCGACCATCCTCTTACTCCGCCGCCTGCTGCATGTGCCCCTGGGCCATCACGGAACATTCGGCCATGACGGCCGAAGCCCGGGCGATTGGATTGGTGAGATAAAAGTCGGAGACAGGCGATCTGAACGGCGCTGTCTCGACTGCGCCAGCGAGGCCCAACAGGCCTCCCAGCGTATCGCCTTCGAAAGGCGTGACCTGTTCGACGCGCGCCATATGGGGCACGGCCGCCTGCAGTGCGGATTTGAGGGCGCGGTAGCTGTCGAAGGACAACCGCGCGCCGAGCACGTCCGACAAGGCTCGCAGAATGGCCCAGTCCTCGCGGGCTTCACCGGGCGGAAACACCGCTCGGTCCGACTGCTGCACGCGGCCTTCCGTGTTGACATAAAGACCCGCCTTCTCGGTGTAGGCGGCACCCGGCAGGATAACGTCCGCGCGGTGCGCGCCGCGGTCGCCGTGCGACCCCTGATAGACCACGAAGGCACCGGGCGCGACCGCGATCTCATCGGCGCCGAGCAGGAACAACACATCGAGCGCATCGGCGCCCGCCATGGCGGGCGCGTCGAGTCCGCCCTGTCCCGGCACAAGGCCGAGATCCAGGCCGGCGACGCGGGATGCCGCCGTGTGCAGCACGGAAAATCCGTTCCAGCCCTCGACCACGGCACCGAGCCCCTTCGCGACCTTGGCGGCCAGCGCCGCGACGGATGCGCCATCGGCGCGGGCCAGCACCCCCTGCCCCAGGATCACCATGGGGCGCTCGCCCCCGAGCTCGACCGCGTCGGCCAGCCTCGCCAGCGTCTCGGTGCCGGCGCCGAGGTACTCGTAATCGTAGGTCAGGTCGGCGCGCTCGCCGATCACGGAGATCGGGAAGCCGCCCCTGCGCCAGCGCTTCCGGATCCGCGCATTGAGGACCGGGCTTTCGCGGCGCGGGTTGCTGCCGATGATGAGCAGCGACGTGGCCCGTTCGATCCCGGCGACCGTGGCGTTGAACAGGTAGGAGCCGCGGCCATAACGCGGATGCAGCTTCGACCCGTCCTGCCGACAATCGAGGTTCGGCGATCCGAGCCTGTCGGCCAGAGCCTTGAACGCAAACAGGTCCTCGGCGCTCGCCAGATCACCGGCGATGAAACCGAGGCGCTCCGGTGTCGTCGCCTTGACCCGGGCCGCGATGGCGGAAAATGCCTCCGCCCAGGTGGCCGGAACGAGCCGGCCGTCACGCCGGACGAAGGGCCGATCGAGCCGCTGGCTCTTCAGGCCGTCCACGATGTGCCGGGTCTTGTCGGAGATCCACTCTTCGTTCACGTCGTCATTGATGCGCGGCAGGATGCGCAGGACCTCGCGCCCGCGCGAGTCGACCCGGATGTTCGAACCGAGGGCGTCCATGACGTCGATCACCTGGGTCTTGTTCATCTCCCAGGGCCGGGCCTTGAAGGCTGCCGGCTTCTGCAACAGCGCCCCCACCGGGCAGAGGTCGGCCACATTGGCCTGAAGCTCGGATCCCATCGCGGATTCGAGGTAGGTCGTGATCTCCATGTCCTCGCCGCGGCCGATCGCGCCCATGTCGCCCGTGCCGGCCACCTCGGCCGTGAAGCGCACGCAGCGCGTGCAATGGATGCAGCGATTCATCGAGGTCCGCACCAGCGGGCCGATATATTTGTCCTCGACGGCCCGCTTGTTCTCATGGAAGCGGGAACCCGCAACTCCGAAGGCCATCGCCTGATCCTGCAGGTCGCATTCGCCGCCCTGGTCGCAGATGGGGCAATCCAGCGGGTGATTGATAAGCAGAAATTCCATAATGCCGTGCCGCGCCTTGCGGACCAGGGCCGACTTCGTCGAGACCTGGGGGGCCTCCCCGTTGGGGCCGGGCCGGCAGTCGCGGACGCCCCAGGCGCAGGACGCCACGGGCTTCGGCGCGCCCTTCAGTTCCACCAGGCACATCCGGCAATTGCCGGCGATCGACAGCCGCTCGTGGAAGCAGAAGCGCGGGATCTCGGCGCCCGCGGCCTCGCAGGCCTGCAGCAACGTGTAATCCGCCGGAACATCGACTTCGCGTCCATCGACCACGAGTTTGGTCATCGGAAATCCTTCAGGCCGAAGCCTCTAACGTCGCCGCATATCGGCATGGGCCAAGGATCCATAGCCTATCCCGCACCGCATCCGCACCGAAAGCATCTCGGTCATACAATTGGCGCCGGATGTCGGGCGCCTCAATGCGGCACAAAGCCTGGCAAGTCCCGCCCTATTCCGCCGCGATGCGGATCGGTTCGGGATGCGGGTTCGCCATATAGGTATCGATGCGCCGCTCGATTTCGGGCCGGAAATGCCGGATCAGTCCTTGGACGGGCCAAGCCGCGGCGTCGCCGAGCGCGCAGATCGAATGGCCCTCGATCTGTGTCGTGACCTCCAAGAGAGCATCGATCTCGCGCTTCTGGGCACGCCCTTCCGCCATGCGGCTCACCACGCGCCAGAGCCATCCCGTGCCCTCGCGGCACGGCGTGCATTGGCCGCAGCTCTCGTGCTTGTAGAAGTAGCTGATGCGCGCGATGGCCCGGACGATGTCGGTCGACTTGTCCATGACGATCACGGCCGCGGTGCCGAGGCCCGACTTCAGGTCGCGGAGCGTGTCGAAGTCCATCGGCGCGTCGATGATCTCATGGGCCGGTACGCAGGGTACGGAGGAGCCGCCCGGGATCACGGCCAGGAGGTTGTCCCAGCCGCCCCGGATCCCGCCACAATGGCGTTCGATCAGCTCGCGGAACGGGACCGACATGGCCTCTTCCACATTGCAGGGATTGTTGACGTGCCCCGACACGCAGAACAGCTTGGTGCCGGCGTTGTTCTTGGCCCCGAAGCCCGCGAACCATGCACCGCCCCGCCGCAGGATGGTGGGCGCAACGGCGATGGATTCGACGTTGTTGACGGTGGTCGGAAAGCCGTAGAGGCCCATGTTGGCCGGAAACGGCGGCTTCAGCCGCGGCATGCCCTTTTTGCCCTCGAGCGACTCGAGCAAGGCCGTCTCTTCGCCGCAGATGTAGGCGCCTGCACCGCGGTGCAGATAGATGTCGAACGGATAGCCGTGGAGGTTGTCGGGTCCGACGAGGTTCGCCTCGTAAGCCTCGTCGATAGCCGCGTCGAGCCGGTCGGCTTCCTGCACGTACTCGCCGCGAATGTAGATGTAGCAGGCATGGGCATGCATGGCGAAGGAGGCCATCAGGCAACCCTCGATAAGCATATGCGGATCATTGCGCATGATCTCGCGGTCCTTGCAGGTCCCCGGTTCCGATTCGTCGGCATTGACCACGAGATAGGCCGGCCTCGCCGGGTCCGGCTTCGGCATGAAGGACCATTTCAGACCCGTCGGGAAACCGGCGCCACCGCGCCCGCGCAGGCCCGACGCCTTCATTTCGTTGATGATCCAGTCCTTGCCCTTTTCGATCAGGCCCTTGGTGCCGTCCCAGGTGCCGCGCTTGCGCGCGCCTTCCAGGCGCCAGTCGCCGAAGCCGTAGAGGTTCAGGAAGATGCGGTCCTTGTCGTCAAGCATCGCTCTGATCCTCCGGCTTCGTCGGCTTTCGCGGCTCGCGGGCCGGCCGGAGGCGCCGCGGGGCCGGTTTTGCCGCGGTCCGCTCCGGCGACGGGTTCGCCGGCCCACCCTGCCGATCCGGGTCCGATTGCGGGTTCGATGTGTGCACGGCCGAGGACTCGACCTGCCCGATGCCGACCGGGTCGTCGGTCCTCGTCTTGGTGTCGGCAACTGAGCCGATCGGCCGTGCCGTCGCGCTCTTGCGCTGACCGTCGAGGCCGCCGTGGCCCATGTCGTCCTGCGACTTGCCGAGTTCGGCATGATGACCCGCGGTACCGTCCCCGGCCGTTGCGGAAGCCGCGGCCGGCAGCGAAGCACCACCGCGCGCCGCGAGGGCCGCGTCGAAGGCGGGATCCTGGTTGGCGGCCGTCAGCACGGCCGCGTCGTCCGCGATACGCCGGGTCCCGAAGGTGTCGCCCTTGCCGTCCGGCCCGTAGATCGTGGTCAGCGAGGTGAGGCCGCCCACCGGCTCGGACGTCCGGCGGCCGGTCTGGGATCCGGTTCGGACGGGCCGTCCGGCCGCGAGATCGTCGAGCAGCGTGCGGAAGTTCTCTGGTGTCAGATCCTCGTAATAGTCGTCGTTGATCTGTACCATCGGGGCATTGCAGCACGCACCCAGGCACTCGACTTCCAACCATGAAAACTTGCCGTCCGACGACACGGCATTCATGGGTCCTACCCTCTGCTCCAGCACGGCACGGATATCGTGGGCGCCGCACAGCACGCAGGGCGTGGTGCCGCAGAACTGGACGAAGAATGTCCCGACCGGCGACAGGTTGTACATCGTATAGAAGGTCGCGATTTCGAGCACCCGGATGAACGGCATATCGAGGATCTCGGCAGTGCGCTCGATGGCCGGCTTGGGCAGCCAGCCCTGGTGCTGCTGCTGCGCGCGGCGCAGGAGAGCCATCACGGCCGAGGCCTGCCGGCCGGCGGGGTATTTCTTGATCTGCTGATCGACCCAGGCCCGGTTCTCGGGCGTGAAGTCGAAGCTGTCAGGCTGCACCTCAGCCAGTCGCCGCACCGTCATGCTGGTCCCGTCAGTTCAGTTTTTCGCAGGTCTGCCGCGGACTGCAGTGGCACATATAGGCCGAGATGCCGCGCTGCAGCACGATATAGGCTCCGCCGCTGGCGTCCGCGAAGGCCGTCTTGATCTCGTAGCCGTCCTTGAGCAGCTGCGCGACCGAAGACGCGGCCTGGGCGGTCGCCGTCGACATGGCGGCAAGCAGGATCGCGAGACCCCCAACGCTGCGCAACGTCACCGGTCGACCTCCCCGAACACGATGTCGAGCGACCCCAGGATCGCAGATACATCGGCCAGCAAGTGCTCACGACACATGAAGTCCATGGCCTGAAGATGGGCGAAGCCAGGCGCGCGGATCTTGCAACGGTAGGGCTTGTCGGTTCCGTCCGACACGAGATAGACCCCGAATTCGCCTTTGGGCGCTTCCACCGCCACATAGACCTCGCCCGCCGGGACATGGAAGCCCTCGGTATAGAGCTTGAAATGATGAATCAGCGCCTCCATCGAGCGCTTCATCTCGGCCCGCGGTGGCGGTGCGACCTTGCCCTGGCGGGTCGTTACGGGACCCTGTCCGTCGGGCGCCAGCAGCTTTCTCACGCATTGCTGCATGATGTAAGTGGACTGGCGCATCTCCTCCATGCGGATGACCTGCCGATCGTAATTGTCGCAGTTACGACCGACCGGGATGTCGAAATCCATCTCCTCATAACACTCGTAGGGCTGTGACTTGCGCAGGTCCCAGGCAGCGCCCGAGCCGCGCAGCATCACGCCCGAAAAGCCCCAGGCCCAGCACTCGTCGAGGGTGACGACGCCGATGTCGACGTTACGCTGCTTGAAGATGCGGTTGTCGATGAAGAGCGCCGTCAAATCGTCGACGACCTTGAGGAAGGGGTTGCACCAGGCCCCGATATCCTCGACGAGCTGCCTCGGCAGGTCTGCATGCACGCCGCCGGGACGGAAGTAGTTCGCATGCAGCCGGGCACCCGAAGCCCGCTCGTAGAAGCCCATCAGCTTTTCGCGCTCCTCGAAACCCCACAGCGGTGGGGTCAGCGCGCCGACGTCGAGCGCCTGCGTCGTGACGTTGAGCAGATGGGACAGAATGCGTCCGATCTCGCAGTAGAGCACGCGGATCAGTTGCGCCCGCCGCGGTACCTCGATTCCCAGCATCTTCTCAATGGCCAGGCAGAACGCATGTTCCTGGTTCATCGGCGAGACGTAGTCGAGCCGATCGAAATAGGGGATGTTCTGGACGTAGGTCCGGGACTCCATCAGCTTCTCGGTTCCGCGGTGCAGCAGGCCGATGTGCGGGTCCACGCGTTCGACGATCTCGCCATCGAGCTCGAGGACAAGCCGCAGAACACCGTGAGCCGCCGGATGCTGGGGTCCGAAATTGATGGAGAAGTTGCGGATCGTCTGGTCGTTCATGACGCCTTCGCCTTGTCGCCGACCGGGGCCTGCGAGGCCTTCTCGTCACCCGGCAGGGACGCGACATCCATGGCTTCCCAAGGCGACAGGAAATCCCAATCGCGAAAATCCTGGGTCAGGCGAACCGGCTGGTTGACGACGCGCTTCTCGTCGTCGCTCCACCAGACTTCCACGAAGCCCGACATGGGGAAATCCTTGCGCAGCGGATGACCTTCGAAGCCGTAGTCGGTCAGGATGCGCCGCAGGTCGGGATGCCCCGTGAACAGGATGCCGAAAAGGTCGTAGGCCTCGCGCTCGTACCAGTTGGCCGACGGGAACACCGCCACCAGAGAGGGAACCGGCGTCGTTTCGTCCGTCATCACCTTGATGCGAACCCGGCGGTTATGCCTGGGCGACAAGAGGTGGACGACGACATCGAAACGCTTTGGCCGCTGCGGATAGTCCACCCCGCATAGATCCAGGAAGCTGATGAACAGGCAACGCGGATCGTCGCGCAAGAACCGGACGACCTCGACGAGGTGGGCGGCTTCGGCCAGGATCGTCAGCTCGTCATAGCTCGTCTCGGCCCGCACGGAACCATCGGCAAACGCCGCGACGATCGCCTGCCCGAGATCTTCTTCGGTGGCTGCTTTCACGTCCGTCATACCCGCCGATCCCGCTTCCGGCATCCTTCGAACACGTGTGTCATCGCTCTATGGAGCCAGTGCGCCGGATCTTTCGCTGAAGCATCAGCACGCCGTAGAGCAGCGCCTCGGCCGTGGGCGGGCACCCCGGCACATAGATGTCGACCGGAACGATACGATCGCAGCCGCGCACCACCGAGTAGGAATAGTGGTAGTAGCCCCCGCCGTTGGCGCACGAGCCCATGGAGATGACGTAGCGCGGCTCGGGCATCTGGTCGTAGACCTTGCGCAGAGCCGGAGCCATCTTGTTGGTCAGCGTCCCGGCTACGATCATCAAGTCCGACTGGCGCGGACTGCCGCGCGGGGCGAATCCGAACCGCTCGGAATCGTAACGCGGCATCGAAAAATGCATCATCTCGACCGCGCAGCAGGCAAGCCCGAAGGTCATCCACATCAAGGAGCCCGTGCGGGCCCAATTGATCAGGTCGTCGGTGGCCGTGAGGATGAAACCCTTGTCGGCCAGTTGCCCACTCATGCCGGAGAGATAGGCGTCGTCGCTCTCGATCGCCCGTCCGGTCCGAGGATCGATGAGCGGCTGTCCGCCCCTGGGCGGTACCGCGGACACGATCGTCCCTTCGGTTGCGGCGGCCTTCGTGTCGACGATCAATCCCATTCGAGGGCGCCCTTGTTCCATTCGTAGACGAAGCCGATCGTGAGGACACCCAGGAAGACCATCATGGACCAGAAACCGAACAGCCCCACGTCATGGAAGGCGACCGCCCAGGGAAACAGGAAGGCCACCTCGAGGTCGAAGATGATGAACAACAGGGCGACGAGATAGAATCTGACATCGAACTTCATCCGGGCATCGTCGAACGCATTGAAGCCGCACTCGTAAGCCGACAGCTTCTCGGGATCGGGCGACTGGTAGGCGACGATGAAGGGCACCACCAGGAGAGCGCCGACGATCACCAGGGCCACCAGAATGAAGATCACCAGCGGCAGGTACTGATCCAGAAGTCCCGGCATGGGCTCTCCGAGGGGCTCGCGATGCGACACGGGGGACACGCGGCGTCGAACCCGTGCAGTTCCGAAGCCTGAGCGGAGAATTAGAGGACCGCCCCAGCCTTCGCAAGACGAAACCATGCCGCGGGCTGCTTGGCCACAGCGACCGAGTGACCGCGAGGCGCATTTGCCCCGATATGTCGAGAATAGGAGGTCCGGAATAACGTGATGGCGAGAGAGACGGGACTCGAACCCGCGACCTCCGGCGTGACAGGCCGGCGCTCTAACCAACTGAGCTACTCCCCCACGAACCAGGCTGCAACGCAGTGGTATCGCTCGGTCAGGCGTGGGTACGGCAGGCCCAAGACCAAGTCAAGGCGGATCCGACCGCCACCGGCTCTCGGAGAGACAGGGTCAGAGATGTGACGAACCGAGATGCCAGCGCGTGATCTCGCGCGGCGTCACGATGTGGATCGATTCCGGCGCCACCTGCTCGGCATAATCGATTACGGCGGGATCGACCCCCATCAGCTTGGTGTAGTCGCTGAGAGCCGTCACGAGATCGTCAGTCCCGTAGGTGCGGGTCATCTGATCGCCTCCAGCCGGGTCGCGGGTCCGGGCGTAGATTGCCATGCGGTGGATGCCGAGCCGGCTGATCGACGGGATCACCCGCCGCTGGCCGCCAAAAAAGGCATAGACACAGGCGGACATACAATATCCCGGCACGACATGGCTGCGGTCCGTGCCGTCCTCGCCCACCGCACGCGCCACGATCACGGCGGCTCCGATCTTCCTGAACATCATACCGAGCTTCATCGCGCCGACCACGGTTCCGCCGGGCGAGTGGATCAGCACGACGGGCCGCAAGGCGTGGTCGCCCAAGTGCTCCTGCAGGAACGACAGAAAGGACTCCGCCGTCTCGTTGTTGATCTCACCCTGCGCGCTGATGATCTCGGCCGAGACGAAGCGGTCGGCATGCCGCTTTCCGGTCTGCGCCGCCATGATGGTTTGCAACTGGAACGACATGGGCTCGGAAGCCCAGGCCCGCTGGATCGGAGACCCGAGGCTGCATAGCATCGCCAGGAGTGCCAGGGCCGAGCGACCGGCTCCGAGTGGACGCCACCATCCCGTTCGAGGCGTGGTGGGCGGTGACGGGCTCGAACCGCCGACCCTCTCGGTGTAAACGAGATGCTCTACCGACTGAGCTAACCGCCCTGTTGTCACGAACGACTGCAGGTCATAGCGCATGGGTCGTCGCCTTCCAAGCCGCGTGTGCCCTTGACCGGACGCGCGTCCACGATCGAACACTGCCCTTGCAGGCCGCACTTGCGACGCATCGCAGGCTCCTTGAGGGGTCGGCGAGCCCCATCCGGGAGAAGGCTCCTCCGGCCCCGGTACGTCACATCGAACAAGCAGGGCTGCACACCTTCGGTCCGCAGCCCTGGGGCCAACAGGTCGGAGTGTGGGTCAATGCGCGATGACGCCGGACGTATCGTCCTCGACACCCGGGACGGTTTTGCGGACAGCCGATAGGTCCTCTTCCCACTGGATGGGTTGGGGCTGCCGCACCAAGGCGTGGATCAGGACTTCGTCGAGGCGCGACACGGGCACGATCTCAAGCGCGTTCTTCACGCTGTTCGGTATGTCCACCAAGTCCTTGGCATTTTCCTCTGGAATCAGCACCTTCTTGATGCCGCCGCGCAGCGCCGCCAGGAGCTTCTCCTTCAGGCCGCCGATCGGCAGCACCCGGCCCCGAAGCGTGATCTCGCCCGTCATGGCGATATCGCGACGGATCGGGATGCCGGTGATGACCGACACGATGCTGGTCGCCATGGCCACGCCGGCCGAAGGACCGTCCTTCGGGGTCGCGCCTTCCGGAACGTGGACGTGGAAGTCGCGGCGGTCGAACAATGGCGGTTCGACACCGAAATCGATGGCCCGCGACCGGACGTAGGAGGCCGCCGCGGAGATCGACTCCTTCATGACGTCGCGCAGATTACCCGTCACGGTCATCTTGCCTTTGCCCGGCATGGCGACCGCCTCGATGGTCAGCAATTCGCCGCCGACCTCGGTCCAGGCAAGGCCCGTCACGATACCGATCTGGTCCTCGGTCTCGGCCTCGCCGTAGCGGAACTTCGGCACGCCGAGATAGTCGGCCAGGTTGTCCTCCGTGACCGTCACGGATTTGCTGCCCGCCATCATGATCTCCTTCACGGCCTTCCGGGCCAGATTGGAGATCTCTCGCTCGAGATTGCGCACCCCCGCTTCACGCGTATAGCGGCGGATCACCGTCAACAATGCGTCGTCGTTGATCGACCATTCCTCCTTGCCGAGGCCGTGCTTGGAGACCGCGACCGGGATCAGGTGGGTCCGGGCGATCTCGGCCTTCTCGTCCTCCGTATAGCCCGCGATCCGGATGATCTCCATGCGGTCCATCAAGGGCGCCGGAATGTTCAAGGTGTTGGCAGTGGTCACGAACATGACGTTGGACAGGTCGTAGTCGACCTCGAGGTAATGGTCGTTGAAGGCGAAGTTCTGCTCGGGGTCGAGCACCTCCAGCAGCGCCGAAGACGGATCGCCCCGGAAATCCTGGCCCATCTTGTCTATCTCGTCGAGAAGGAACAAAGGATTCGAGGTCTTGGCCTTGCGCATCGACTGGATGATCTTGCCAGGCATCGAGCCGATATAGGTGCGGCGGTGGCCGCGGATCTCCGCTTCGTCGCGCACGCCGCCGAGCGAGATCCGCACGAACTCCCGCCCGGTCGCCTTGGCGATCGAACGGCCGAGCGACGTCTTGCCGACGCCGGGCGGCCCGACGAGGCACAGGATTGGCCCTGTCAGCTTGTTGGCGCGACTCTGCACCGCCAAATACTCGATGATGCGTTCCTTGACCTTATCGAGACCATAATGGTCGGAGTTCAAGGTCGATTCGGCCAGGGGAAGATCGCGCTTGATCTTGGACTTCTTGTTCCACGGAATGGAAAGCATCCAGTCGAGGTAGTTGCGCACGACGGTCGCTTCCGCCGACATCGGCGACATCTGCCGCAGCTTTTTGAACTCGGCCTGGGCCTTTTCGCGGGCTTCCTTGGACAGCTTCGTGTCCTTGATTCGCTGCTCGAGTTCGCTGAGGTCGTCCTTGCCGTCCTCGTCGCCGAGTTCTTTCTGGATCGCCTTCATCTGCTCGTTGAGATAGTACTCGCGCTGGGTCTTCTCCATCTGGCGCTTCACGCGCGTGCGGATGCGCTTCTCGACTTGCAGGACCGAGATCTCGCTTTCCATCAGGCCGAGGCACTTCTCGAGCCGCGCCGTCACCGACGACATCTCCAGGATGCCCTGCTTGTCCGAGATCTTGACCGCGAGATGGGACGCCACGGTATCGGCGAGTTTCGTGTGATCGCTGATCTGGCCGACCGCCGCCACGACCTCGGGTGAGATCTTCTTGTTCAGCTTGACGTAGTTCTCGAATTCGCTAACCACGGAGCGGGCCAGGGCCTCGACCTCGACCTTGTCGAGGGGGTCGTCGGCCAGCGCTTCCGCGTCGGCCTCGTAGAACTCGTCCGTACGCACGTATTTGCCGACCTTGGCGCGCCGCGAGCCTTCGACCAGCACCTTGACGGTGCCGTCGGGGAGCTTCAGCAGCTGCAGGACCGATGCCAGCGTTCCCGTCGTGAAAATGGCGTCGGTGGCCGGGTCGTCGTCGGTCGCGTTGATCTGCGTGGCCAGCAGGATGAACTTGTCGGCCCTCATCACCTCTTCGAGCGCCCGGATCGACTTTTCGCGCCCGACGAAAAGAGGCACGATCATATGAGGGAACACGACGATGTCGCGCAGCGGCAGCACGGGATAGGTGTCGATGAACCCCGGCGCTGCGGGCGAACGTTTCTGGCTGGACATGGTGCATCCTCTCGGAATTTAGACGCTCGCTGACGCTTCTCCCGAAGCTATCCACGATCTCCCGCCACGCTGGGGCCTACGCAAGACTCAGACCGTGTCGGGCGCCACGAGGACCTGCCTTGGGGGTCGAAACCGCACCCCTCGACATGACCGATCGGGCTGGAATTTTAGTATCGTCGTCCGTCTGCGACGCCACGGCCATGGGCCTGGGCATCGCGCAACCGTCACCCGGGGCCGTAAACAGGGAGGATCACGATCCAATGCCCTGCCCCTTCAGCCGGTCAGGCACTGGCGCCGGTCTTCTCCGCGCCGCGTTCCGAATAGATGTATAGAGGTCTAGCGTTACCCTCCACCACCTCCGGCCCAATCACGACCTGCTCGACGCCATCGAGGCCCGGTAAGTCGAACATGGTGTCGAGCAGGATGCTCTCCATGATCGACCGCAGGCCGCGCGCGCCGGTACGGCGTTCGATCGCCTTCTTGGCCACGACGTTGAGAGCCTCGTCCTGAAACATCAGTTCGGTCGACTCCATCTCGAAGAGCCGCTGATACTGCTTGACGAGCGCGTTCTTGGGCTCGGTCAGGATCTTCTTCAACGCGTCCTCGTCGAGATCCTCGAGGGTTGCGATCACCGGCAGGCGACCCACGAACTCAGGAATCAGACCGAATTTCAGCAGGTCCTCGGGCTCGACCTTGCGGAACACCTCGCCCGTGCGGCGATCGTCGGGCGCCTGGACCTTGGCGCCGAAGCCGATCGAAGTCCCCTTGCCGCGGCTCGAGATGATCTTCTCCAGCCCCGCGAAGGCACCGCCGCAGATGAACAGGATGTTGGTCGTATCGACCTGTAAGAACTCCTGCTGCGGGTGCTTGCGGCCGCCCTGCGGCGGCACCGAAGCGACGGTCCCTTCCATGATCTTAAGCAAGGCCTGCTGCACGCCCTCCCCCGACACATCGCGGGTGATCGACGGGTTGTCGCTCTTGCGCGAGATCTTGTCGATCTCGTCGATGTAGACGATGCCGCGCTGGGCGCGCTCCACGTTGTAATCGGAGGCCTGCAGCAGCTTGAGGATGATGTTTTCGACATCCTCGCCGACGTAGCCCGCCTCGGTCAGCGTGGTCGCGTCCGCCATAGTGAAGGGCACGTCGAGGATGCGGGCCAAGGTCTGGGCCAGGAGTGTCTTCCCCGAGCCGGTCGGCCCGATCAGCAGGATGTTCGACTTGGCGAGTTCGACGTCGTTGTGCTTCGAGGCGTGGTTGAGACGCTTGTAGTGATTGTGAACAGCCACCGACAACACGCGTTTGGCCTGCGGTTGGCCGATCACGTAGTCGTCGAGAACCTTGCAGATCTCGCGCGGAGTCGGGATGCCGTCGCGGCGATTGACCAGCGACGACTTGTTCTCCTCGCGAATGATGTCCATGCACAACTCGACACATTCGTCGCAGATGAACACCGTCGGACCCGCGATCAGCTTGCGGACCTCGTGCTGGCTCTTGCCGCAGAAGGAGCAGTAAAGCGTGTTTTTTGAGTCGCTTCCGGCGGCTTTGCTCATTGTGGTCTCCATACCAACCCGCCCGCGCTCAGCGCGACTCGAATCATCTTAATAACCTAGCGGCGTCCGGCTAACGAAAAGTAGCGCCGATCGCCCGCCCACTGCGGCCGACCTTGCTGCCGTCCGCGATCTCCGGCCCGGCTCCCGGCTTACTTGCCGTCGTTGGCCGGTTCCGCTCTTTTGGTCTCGACGCGGTCGATGATGCCGAAATCCTTGGCTTCTTCGGCCGTCATGAAGTGGTCGCGGTCGAGGGTATTTTCAATCGTGTCGTAGTCACGCCCGGTATGAGTCACGTAAATCTCGTTTAGGCGACGCTTGATCTTCATGATGTCCTCGGCATGGCGCAGGATATCGGACGCCTGCCCTTGGAAACCGCCGGAAGGCTGGTGAACCATGACGCGGGTATTGGGCAGCGCGAAGCGCATCCCGGCCTCGCCGGCGCAAAGCAGCAGAGAACCCATCGACGCCGCCTGGCCGACGCAGAGCGTCGATACCTTGGGCCGGATGAACTGCATCGTATCGTAGATGGCGAGGCCGGCCGTGACGACGCCGCCCGGCGAATTGATGTAGAGCGAGATCTCCTTCTTGGGATTTTCCGCCTCCAGGAACAGCAGCTGGGCGATGATCACCGAGGCCATGTGGTCTTCCACCGGCCCCGTCAGGAAGATGATGCGCTCGCGCAGCAGGCGGGAATAGATGTCGAACCCGCGCTCGCCCCTGCTGGTGTTCTCGATGACCTGCGGGATGAGGTAGTTGGTAGACGCCATGGGATCCATCATCGACCCGACCCTTGCCCTGTTGAGGCCGCACCGGCCTTCTCGCAATATATGTGCCCCGAGAGCTAGCGCAACATGCCAGGCTTGCGCGGGTCCGACCGCTCCGGCTTCCCGAGCGCAGCAGGACCCGGGTCGGCACGCCTGGTCTCCTGGCCGCCGTCACGCTTCGGGGACGGCATCCGCTGCGGCACCGGCAACCGGGGCTTCGGTGTCGAGGTCGGGCCCCGACGACGCCTTGGGCGCCTCGTCGTCGTCGTCCGGCGCCGCGAAGAGTTCGTCGCGCCCCACCACCCGGTCCGTCACCTGGGCCTGCGACACGATGAGGTCGACGACCTTGTCCTCGAAAAGCGGCGCCTTGATGCCGCTCAAGGCCTGCGGGTTCTTGACGTAGTGATCCCAGACCTGCTGTTCCTGTCCGGGATACTGGCGCGTCATCTCGACCAGAGCCTTGCCGACCTCGCTGTCGTCCACCTTGATGCCGGCCTTTTCACCGACCTCCGCCAGCACGAGACCCAGCCGCACCCGGCGCTCGGCGATGCGACGGTATTCAGCACGGGCCGCATCCTCGGTCGTGTTCTCCTCCGCGAATCCGCGGCCTGAACGCTCCTGCTCACCCTTGACCTGTTGCCAGATGTTGTCGAACTCCTGCGACACTAGGCCCTCGGGCAGCGCGAAAGCGTAACGCTGGTCCAAGGCATCGAGGAGCGCGCGCTTCAGGCGGTCCCGCGAGGCGCGGGAGAAATCCTCCTGCATCTTGGTCCGGATGGCCTCACGCAGCGCCCCGAAATCATCGAAGCCGTAGCCCTTGGCAAATTCATCGTCGAGCCGCACCTCGCCCGTAGTCGCGATCTCCTTGACGGTGACGTCGAAGGTCGCGTCCTTGCCGGCGAGATGGGAAGAACCGTAGTTCTCGGGAAACTTGACCGCGACCACCCGGCCGTCTCCGACCTTGGCGCCGATCAACTGGTCCTCGAACCCGGAGATGAAGTTCCCGGACCCGAGTACGAGTTCGGTATCCTGGCCCTTGCCGCCTTCAAAGGCTTCGCCCTCGATGCGTCCTTCGAAATCGATCTTCAGGCGGTCGCCCGTCTCGGCGCGCGCGTCCTCGCCGTCCTTGGGCGTGAAGACGCGATTGACGTTGGCCATGTGATCGATCGAGCGGCCGATTTCCTCGTTCGACACTTCGGCGACCTGCCGTTCGAGCGTCAGGTCGCCGAACGTGCCGGCTTCGAAGGTCGGGATGGTCTCGACCGCGACCGTGAAGGCGAGATCGCCCTCGGCCGCCATGGCACGCTCGACCTCGGCCTGGTCGCTGGCCAGATCGATCTTGGGCTCGAGCGCGAGCCGGAGCCCATTGTCCTCGACGATCTTGCGGTTGGCCTCGTTCACGGCATTCTGGACGACGTCGCTCATGATCGAGCGCCCGTAAAGCCGCTTCAGGTGGGAAAGCGGCACCTTGCCGGGCCTGAACCCGTTGATCTTGACCTTGTCCTTCATGCCCACGAGTTCGCCCTCGAGGCGGGAGGCCAGATCGGCGGCCGGAAGCACGACCTTGTATTCGCGCCGCAGCCCGTCGGCGCTGATCTCCGTAACCTGCATCTTAGTAGTCCTTCAAAAACGCGCTTCGCTGCCGAGGAGCAGCGGAAATTGGCCAGCCGGCAGCGCCGGCCCCATCGGAGCCGCAGCCGCACGGGCGCAGTGGCACCTAGCCGGGCCACCCGCGGCGCGCCGGATGCCGCGCTGTGCCGGCGTTTGCCGGAACGCCTTGAGCCGCCCTGCCCCGAGCCGGCCGGATCTGGTGCGGGCGGAGGGACTCGAACCCCCACAACGTGAGTCACTGGAACCTAAATCCAGCGCGTCTACCAATTCCGCCACGCCCGCCCGTCTCTCAACCGGCCAGCCCGGACACAGCGTCTTATCAACCGCCACCGCGCGATGCAGCAAAAATATGGGACCGGCCGATCAGGACCGAAATTCGATCACGGCAGCGACCGCGAAGGTCATCACCGCGGCCCAAGGCAGCCGCGCGTGGTCGAAGGCCGGCCCCGAAGCTTCGGCAATGCGCAGCCCGAGCCCGATCGCCGCCACGGCACAGACGATGACGGCCGCAACATTCTTGCTCATGGCGAGCCTCCCGGATCGGGAGCCGGATCGGCTACCGCGCGGCCACGACCGCAAGAGGCGGGCCGCCTCACGCTGTGCCGGTTCCGCACAGGCCTCTCACGTCGGACGGGAAATCTTCTCTGGCGAGGGAGCCCTTCGCACCCCGACCTGTCGCCTGCGACCGGGTCCGGCAAAGACCAACTGTATCGTGCCGGCACAGACAGGCCAGGAATCGACGTCGCCCGGGCTTTCATCCTCATCCTCGCCTGCGGCAGCGGCGTCGTCGTTTCGCACGGTCCGCCCGCTTGAGGTCACTGGACGCTGTCGCGGGCGAAAAGCTGCTTGAGGATGACGGGCAGGGTTTCGGGCAGATCTTCCGAGATCAGCCCTGGCCCGAAATGCCGGGCCGCGGCGGCGTGGAGCCAGACGGCGGCACAGGCGGCTTCGAAGGCCGGCATTGCCTGCGCCATCAGGCCACCGATCATGCCGGCCAGCACGTCGCCGGTCCCGGCGGTCGCGAGCCAGGGCGCGTCGTCTCCGGCGATGGCGGCACGGCCGTCCGGCGCCGCCACCACCGTATCGGGCCCTTTCAACACCAGGATCGCACCCAGGCTCCGCGCGCCCGCTCGCGCGCGCTCCACCTTTGACGGGGCCTCGATCACCGCCTCGATCCCCTCGAAGAGGCGTGCAAACTCGCCGTCGTGGGGCGTTACCACGACCGGACCGGAGGCTGCGCCCACCAACCCCGCGAGCGCGTCGGGCTGCCCCGCGAATAGCGTCAGGGCATCCGCGTCGATCACGGCCGCGCGGGGCGTCGCGCTCGAGGCGAGCACCCCCTCGATCAGCGCCCGCGTGTCGGCGTGGTGCCCGAGCCCGGGCCCGATCACGACGGCATTCTTGCGCGGGTCGGACAGGATGCCCGCGAGCCCCTCCGGCTCGTCGAACGGCTGGAGCATGATCGAGGTGAGTTGCGCCGCATGGGCCGCCATCGCGTCGACCGGGCTCGCCAAGGTCGCGAGCCCCGCGCCGATCCTCAGGCCGCCTCGCGCCGCGAGCCGGGCTGCGCCCGTCGTCGGCATGGGACCCGACACGACCAGAAGGTGACCGCGGGTATATTTATGCCCCGCGGCGGAGGGCTTGGGGAAGGCCGGCCACCACAGGTCCGGCAGGTTGTGGAACAGGCGCACGCCGATCGCGGGTAGCACGCGCGCGTCGATGCCGATGTCGGCCAGCGTCACGCGTCCGCACCGGTCCCGTCCCGGCATCAGCAGATGGACGGGTTTCAGACGGAAGAACGTCACGGTCGCGGCCGCCGCGGCTGTTCCCCCGAGGTCCCGACCGGTGTCGCCGTCGAGCCCCGACGGCAAGTCGACGGCCAGTACGGGCTTGCCCGAGGCCGCGATCCGCGCGACCACCTCCCTCGCCTCGCCCGCGAGCGGCCGCGACAGGCCGGCCCCGAAGAGGGCGTCGACCACGAGATCGCAGCACGCGCCTTCGACCGTGCCCATGGCGGCCACGACAGGCGCGGACCAGGCCGCCGCGGCAGCCGCGGCGTCGCCTTTCAGGCGTGAGACCGGCTCGAGGCACGCGACCACGACGTCGTAGCCGCGCCCTCGCAGCACGGTGGCGGCCACGAAGCCGTCGCCGCCATTGTTGCCCGGTCCACAGAGCACCAGGACCCGCCGGCCACCGACCCGCTCGAGCAGGCCGACACAGCCATCCGCGACGGCATGCCCGGCCCGGTCCATCAGCATGGTGCCCGGAGTGCCGGCCGCAATGCTCCGCCGATCGGCGTCCGCCATCTCGGCCGTGGTGATCACTTCAACGGGGTGGCGCATCGGCAAACCGGATCTCCTGCGGCCTGAACCAACCACCGGCCCGAGACTGGCCGGCGACATGCGAGGAGCACTCCGCTCCTCAGATCGCCATTGCTACTCTGCCGGTCTCGTCGAGCGCCAGGAGTCGAGCCCGATGTCTCCGGCCAGCAGCGAAACAATCGGCGTCGCGCTGATGGCACGCGCGGTGCTAACAAGGCACGTCGGCGCACCGCCCGTCCTCGGGAACGGCGTCCTGATCAACCTTCGCCACCCGCCACAGGTTTGGACACCCGCATGAAGAAGATCGAGGCCATCATCAAGCCCTTCAAGCTGGACGAGGTGAAGGAGGCTCTCCAGGACGCCGGTCTGCAGGGCATCACGGTCACGGAAGCCAAGGGCTTCGGGCGGCAGAAGGGTCATACCGAGTTGTATCGCGGGGCCGAGTATGTCGTCGACTTCCTTCCCAAGGTGAAGATCGAGATCGTGCTCGCCGACGCCATGGTGGACCGGGCCGTGGAGGCGATCCGTCGCTCCGCCCAGACCGGGCGTATCGGCGACGGGAAAATTTTCGTATCGAGCATCGAGGGCGCGATTCGGATCAGGACCGGCGAAACCGGCAACGACGCGATCTGATCGGCTCCTGCATACGGGGCGGTGTGCAGCGCGCCGCCTTCCATCCCTCAGAAAGGCTCAGCATGAAGACCGCCCAGGATGTCCTCAAGGCGATCAAGGATCAGGACGTCAAATACGTCGACTTCCGCTTCACGGATCCTCGGGGCAAGTGGCAGCACGTGACCTTCGACGTCTCGATGGTGGACGAGGACGCTTTCGCGGAGGGCGTCATGTTCGACGGCTCGTCGATCTCGGGCTGGAAGGCCATCAACGAATCCGACATGAATCTCATGCCGGATCCCGAGACGGCCTGCATGGATCCGTTCTTCTCGGCCTCCACCCTGTCGATCATCTGCGACGTCCTCGACCCCATGACGGGCGAGCCCTATGGCCGCGATCCGCGCGGCGTCGCCAAGAAGGCCGAGGCTTATCTAAGATCGTCCGGCATCGGGGACGCCATCCTGGTCGGGCCCGAGGCCGAGTTTTTCGTGTTCGACGACGTGCGCTTCAAAACCGACCCCTACAATACCGGTTTCGTCATCGATTCCATCGAACTGCCCTCCAACATGGACACGGTCTACGAGGGCGGCAACCTCGGGCATCGGATCCGCACCAAGGGCGGCTATTTTCCGGTCCCGCCGCTCGATTCGGCGCAGGACATGCGGGGCGAGATGCTGGCCGCCATGGCTTCTATGGGGGTCAAGGTCGAGAAGCATCATCACGAGGTGGCCTCGTCTCAGCACGAACTCGGGATGAAGTTCGACCGTCTGACCCAGATGGCCGACAGCATGCAGATCTACAAATACTGCATCCATCAGGTGGCACAGAGCTACGGCAAGAGCGCGACCTTCATGCCGAAGCCGGTGTTCGGTGACAACGGCTCGGGCATGCACGTGCACCAGTCCCTCTGGAAGGACGGCAAGCCGGTCTTCGCAGGCGACGGGTACGCCGACCTGAGCCAGACGTGCCTGTGGTATATCGGGGGGATCATCAGGCACGCCAAGTCGCTGAACGCCTTCACCAATCCATCGACGAATTCCTACAAGCGCCTGGTTCCCGGCTACGAGGCGCCGGTGCTGCTCGCCTATTCGGCGCGCAACCGCTCGGCGTCCTGCCGCATCCCCTACACGGCGAATGCCAAGGCCAAGCGGGTCGAGGTCCGGTTTCCGGACCCGACCGCGAACCCTTACCTGGCCTTCTCGGCCATGCTGATGGCGGGCCTCGACGGCATCGCCAACGAGATCGATCCGGGTCAACCGATCGACAAGGACCTGTACGACCTGCCCCAGGCCGAGTTGGCTCGGATCCCCACCGTCTGCGGCTCGCTGCGCGAGGCCCTCGACAGTCTAGCGGCCGACAACGCCTATCTCACGGCTGGAGGCGTGTTCACCGCGGATCTGATCGAGAGCTACATCGCGCTCAAGATGAGCGAGGTCCTCCGCTACGAGACGACCCCGCATCCGGTCGAGTACGATATGTATTATTCGGTGTGACGACCTGCACCCGGCAGCGGAGCGGCGGGCTCCGGGCGGCCCGCGCAGGCCAGCCAGGGCGGCCTATCTCTTCCGGCATCAGCAGACTTGCGCCTGGTCAGGCCGCCATCTCGGCCAGGAACGCGGCGCGCTCGGACGCCACGTCCCGCGGTGCCTGGATGGCCCGCGTCCCCGAAGCCTCGATGCGCGACAGTGCAGCCGCGGCGCGTGTGGCGGCGCGCCCGTCCAGTGCAGGGGCCGCGGCCGCGACGGCCCTGGCCTCCTGCAGATCCCCGTTGCAGTGCAGCAGGATATCGCAGCCCGCCATCGACGCCGCCGCGGCGCGCTCGTTGAGCGAGCCTCTCAGCGCCTCCATCGACAGGTCGTCCGACAGCAGCAGTCCGTCGAAGCCGATCTCGCCCCGGATAACGCGCTCGATGACGAGGCGGGACGTCGTGGCGGGCTGGTCGGGGTCGAGCACCCGGTAGGTCACATGGGCCGTCATGGCCATGGGCAGGTCGGCCAGCGCCCTGAAAGGCGCGAAATCGCGATCGAGTTCCGCGCGACTCGCCACCACCACCGGGAGTTCGAGATGGCTGTCGACCTCGGCTCGGCCGTGGCCCGGGCAGTGCTTGACGACCGGGAGCACGCCACCGGTCATCAACCCCTCGGCGAAGCTTCGCGCCAAGGCGGCGACCGTCTCCGGATCGCGGCCGAAAGCGCGGTCGCCGATGACGGTGCTGCTGCCCTCGACCGGGACGTCGAGCACGGGCGCGCAATCGATCGTGATGCCGCATGTCGCGAGATCGCGGGCCATCAGTTCGCCACCGAGCCGCGCCATGCGTTTTCCCGCCTCGGGGTCGGTCGCGTAGACGCCGGCATAGGCCGAGGCCGCCGGATAGCGCGCCCACATCGGAGGGGCGAGCCGCTGGACGCGGCCCCCTTCCTGATCCACCAGCACGGGCGCATCCGGCCGACCTACCGTGTCCCTGAAGGCGGCCGTGAGAGCTTGAAGCTGCTCCGTCGACGATACGTTTCGCCGGAACAGGATCAGCCCCCAGGGCTGTGCTTCTGCCAGAAAGGCGCGTTCGACCGGGTCGAGTGCGAGGCCTGCACAGCCGCAGACGAAGGCGCGGACCATGGACGATCCCCGTCAGTTATGGACGACGAAGCAGGATCCGCCGCTCGCTTGAAGCTGCGAGCACAGTGTCTTGGCGTCGTCCTGGCTCATGCCGCCGACGCGGACCCGGTAGACCGGTTTGTCGCCGGTGTCGGACTTACGGACGCTGACAGTGTGGGATCCGAGCTGTGTGGGATATTTCTTCTTGAGCTTGGAGAAGGCCGCGTTGGCGTCGGCCTCGCTGGGTGAGGCTGCGAGCTGGAGACCGAAGTTTCCGCCAACACCGGCGGCCGGAGCCGTAGCGGCGCTTTCGGTCGGTCTCGCGACCAGGTGAACACCCGTCGATGCCGGCTGCCGGGCGGATTTCGCGACAGGAGCGTCACCGGCCGCGGCAGGGTCGGCCGATAGACTGGCGATGGTCTTCGGCGTGGTTCCGCCCTTCACGGTCTTGGGGGTTGCGGGCAACGGCGCGACGGCGGCGTCGGCGATGGTGGCGGGCGGCAACGCGCCGGTCGACAGGCCCGCATCGCTCGATGCCGGAGTGCCGGCGTCGCTCAACATGGTGCCGTCGGGGTGGACCAGAAAGGTCTTGACCTTCTTGGATTCCGGGAAGGGATTGGCGGAAGCCGGCGGCAGCGGCCGGGCACCGTCCGCGAGGTCCGCGGGCTTGGGCAACTGGCCGAGGTCGACCGGCTGCTCCTGGCTCATCACCACCTTGACGGGACCCGAGGCGGCATTGCCGTTCTTGTTGAGCAGCGCTGCGTCCTTGTCCTCGGGCGCCGTGGCGCTGCCGTCGTCGAGCTTGACCTTGGTCGGGCCGGCCGCCGCCATGATGGTGGGCGCGGCGCGGGCGGCGGACCCGGCACCGGGACCGGTATTGCCTCTGGCCAGGAACGTCGCGCCGAGCCCCCCGAGTGTCAGCAGCAGGACGGACGCCAGGACCAACAAGGGGCGGCGAGCCGCCGATCTTTCGGTCAAGATGGAAGCTTGCGGCGCGATGCCATGCTGGATGTCGGGTACGTGGCCGATCGGGCCGTCTTCGCCATCGGCCCAGAGGTCCGGCACCGCGGCGGCCGATGCATAGCGCGGCTGCAGGCGTTCGTCCGCGATCCCGGCCTCGTCGGGATAGGTCGCCAGCTCTTCGGCATAATCGTGCTGCTCCGGCACATAGCCGGGCTCGACGTGTGTCTCGACGCTCCGGCCCGAAGCGTGCCAGCCGTCATCCTGATCATGGACGCCGTGGTCGGACCAAGGCTCCACCTCGCGATCGGCACGGTCATGGCGATCGCGATCCCACTCGGCCTCTCGGGAGGAGCTCCCGGTGTCCTCGTGGGCCTCACCGACAGGCGCCCCACCCCTGGATGCGAGGGGCTGGGGCATGGCTCTGAAAACGTTGCGGAAGGGATCGTCCTGGCCGACGAGCCGTGCGAGCTCCGCGAGCGGATCCGACGACGCGTCGGTCGCGGCAGAACCGATCTTGGGTTCGTAGCGCACCTGGTCGCGACGCGATCTTGTGGCTTCACTCATGGGACACCTCGCCTCACATCGCTTCCCGGCTCGCCGGTCCGAAGCCCTGCCGGCCGCCGAACTGGCGGAGGTGTCGGCTGCAGGACGACCGCAGAACCTCCGACAAGATCCAGCAGGCCCACGCTGTCGCGCGACCAGCACCGTTCCGGTCCTCCGTCAGCGCATCTCCTCGGGAGCCGTGACGCCCAGGATGCCGAGACCGGATTTCAGAACGATGGTTGACGCGGTCACCAACCCCAACCGGGCTTGGGATAAAACTCTCTCATGTTCATTAACGAAGCGTAATTGTGGCTGATCTTTGCCTCTGTTCCACTGCGAATGAACCGCGCTGGCCAGTTCATAGAGGTAGAATGCAACGCGATGCGGCTCGTGGGCGGAGGCTGCAGCCTCGACCGTGCGCGGATATTGCGCGATCTGTCGGAGCATTGCCATCTCCCCCGGATCGGAGAGCAGGTCCAGGTCTGCAGCGGCGAGGGCCGCTGCGGACAGATCCATGCCGGGGAAAGCCGCGCCCGCGGTGCGCAGCACCGACCGCCCCCGCGCGTGGGCGTATTGGACGTAGAAGACCGGGTTGTCCTTCGACTGGTCGATCACCTTGGCGAGATCGAATTCGAGTTGCGCATCGTTCTTCCGGAACAGCATCATGAACCGGATCGCGTCGACCCCGACCTCGTCGACCACTTCACGCAGGGTGACGAAGTCCCCCGAGCGTTTCGACATCTTCACGGGCTCGCCGTTGCGCATCAGCTTCACCAGCTGGCAAAGCTTCACGTCGAGCTTGATGCTTCGGTCGCTCAACGCCCCCACGGCAGCCTGCATGCGCTTCACGTAGCCACCGTGGTCGGCGCCCCAGACGTCGATCAGCGAGGTGAAGCCGCGATCGATCTTGTTCTTGTGATAGGCGATATCGGCTGCGAAATACGTGTAGCTGCCGTCCGATTTGATCAGCGGCCGGTCGACATCGTCCCCGAAGGCGGTCGAGCGGAACAGGATCTGCTCCCGGTCCTCCCAATCCTCGGGTAACTGGCCCTTGGGCGGCGGCAGTCGTCCGACGTAGATCAGGTCTTTCCGCCGCAGGTCCTCAATGGCGAGATGCACCGCATTGGTGTCCGAACCCTCCCGCGGGGCCGTCAGGCCGCTCTCCGAAAAGAACAGGTCGAAGGTGATATTGAGGGAAGCGAGGTCATGCCGGATGGCCTCCAGCATGGCCTCGACGGCCGCGTCCCGTGCGATCGGAAGCCATGCCTCGGCCGCAGCGTCGAGCAGGCTCGGGCCGTGCGTCTCGGCGAGTTTCCGCCCGACCGGTACGAGGTAATCTCCGGGGTAGAGTCCTTCCGGGATCGGCCCGACATCCTGTCCGAGTGCTTCGCGGTAGCGCAGGAAGGCGGAACGCCCGAGCACATCGACCTGGACGCCGGCATCGTTGATGTAATATTCGCGGGTCACGCTGCGGCCCACAAACATCAGAAGATTGGCGAGAGCGTCGCCGAACACGGCGCCGCGGCCGTGCCCGACATGCAGCGGCCCTGTCGGGTTCGCCGAGACGTACTCGACGTTGATCGGCCTGCCGGATTCCGCGAGCCTGTCCCGACCAGCGAACAGCGGGCCTCCCTTCAACACGGCCCGGAGGACATGGGCGTAGACATGCGGGCGCAGCACGACATTGATGAAGCCAGGCCCGGCGACTTCGGCCGTATCGACGTCGGGATCGGTCGCCAGTTCTCCAGATAGCGCCACCGCGAATGCGCGCGGACTGCCGTAATGCGGCTTCGCTTCCTTGGCATAGACCATGGCGGCATTGACGGCGAGGTCGCCATGCCCGGCATCGCGCGGCGGTTCGACGACGAAGCGTCCGAGGTCGAGTTCGGGAAGGGTCTCGCCCGCCACCATCTCGCTCAGGATGGCGGCAGTCCGGCGGTGAAAGTCGGCGAAGATGTCCATGACGCGTTTGCGAACCGAGGCTGTGTACAGCCCGTCCGAGTCGCACAGCGGCAGGACGACCGCAAGTCGGCCTGCGCGACCAGCCATTGCAGCATGCGCCCAGGTCTCCTAAATGCGAGACGCCACGGATGGTCTGCGGACATGCCTCGCGTGGCCCGGATCGACGATCAAGAGCTGGGACCTGTAATGAGCCAGATCGAGACGCTTATGCCCGTCACCCTGTCGGCGTCCGCGGCGGCGCGCGTCAACAAAGTGCTGTCGCGTGAAGCACCGGGCGCCTCCTTACGAGTCGCCGTCGACGGCGGTGGCTGCTCGGGCTTCCAGTATACCTTCACGGTCGTCGGGGAGCCGGCTCCCGACGACCTCGTCCTCGAGCGGGACGGTGCCACCGTCCTCATCGACCCCGTGTCGATCGCTTATCTGAAGGGCTCGGAAATCGACTTCGTCGACGATCTGATCGGACAATCCTTCAAGATCCATAACCCGAACGCGACGGCATCCTGCGGCTGCGGCACGAGCTTTGCCATCTGATCGGCGACCAGGATACGAGCACAGGCCGCAGTGTCGGCCCCTCATGTGACTTCGGGAGGCGAAGCTGCCGAGAGCTACTGGCTACTTGGGATACTGACCTGACGCGACGACATGTCGTGGCCGGGCGAGCACTGACATGAATCGCGAGCAGGTCACCCCTCGATCAAATAAAGAAATGGCCGAAACTGGCAATGGATGCGGTCTGACCTATCCCTGCGTCCATTGACGGCGGCAGCTTAGGCCTCCACCGGCGGTTATAATATGCGGCGGCCGGTCGCAGAAAAGAATTCCTGCCCTTCGACGTGCAACCACTTGGTTTAGTTGTGGTCGGCGTGCTAACATTAGTCATCGGCGCATTGAACGAGGATATGATGGCGCAAAAGAATCATGCGATCGACCGCCATCTCGGGGCGCGTGTCCGCTTCGCCCGGATCGAGAAGAGAATGTCGCAAGGGGCGCTCGGCGAGCAGCTTGGGATTTCCTTTCAGCAGGTTCAGAAATATGAGCTGGGCAAGGATCGGATCAGCGCAAGTCAACTGCTGAACATCGCTCGCATTCTCGACAAGGACATCTCGTTCTTCTTCGAGGACATCACGCCCGAAGGCAACCCGCCGGATGGTATCAATCTGGCCGACATTGTCGACCGTAGGAAGCGATCGCGCGCCGGCGCAACCTACGACGTCAAGATCATCCGAATCCTTCACTCGATCGACGATGAGCGTGTAAAGTTGAAGCTCTACAATTTGATGGAAGCGATCGTGGCGGCAAAGCTGCCGGCCGATGCGCAGTCCAGAGAGGCGCAGTCGCTCGCCCAGTAAACCTTCGAGGACTTGGTCTAGCGACCAAAGCCGAGCGGTCGATCACCGGGCCGGGTGGAGATTTCGAGACCGTCGCCGTCCAGACCCTCATACGCATATCGATTAGTGACAAACCGGAGGATTCGACCTGAACTGGCCTTGCTTCATGGTAGCGGAGGAGGGACTCGAACCCCCGACACGCGGATTATGATTCCGCTGCTCTAACCAGCTGAGCTACCCCGCCCCGTCGCTGCCGACAGCGCCGCCGCCGATATAGGTTGGGGGGTCCGTTGCTGTCAATCGCCAGACGCTCGCCAACAGAACGTGGGGTGAACCGTTCGGAGCCTTCCAGCCGAGACGAATAAGACAGGATCCAGGTCGAAGGGCGAGGGTTCTGCCCGGCCTTCGCGCACCCTGTAGCGTCGGAACAGTGTGCCATTCCATCCCCGCCCACTGCCCGCATGCCGTCCATGGAAAAAGGCCGATCCGAGATGGATCGACCTTCGATGTTCAGCGGGACGCATCGGGACGGCCGTGGAGCAAGGCTCAGCGCTTCAGGGCGTCGTGGGCCTTGTCGGCAACCTTGCTGGCCGTGTCCTTGACCGCACCCTTGGCGTCTCCGACGGTCTTCTGGGCCGTACCCTTGGCCTCCTGGGCAGAGCCTTCGGCATGGGTCTTCTCGGAGCCCGTCAGGTTGCCAACTCCCTGCTTGATCTTGCCACCAGCCTCGTTCGCAAGCCCTTTGGCCTTGTCAGTGAATTCGCTCATGTTCGTCGTCTCCTGTCGACTGTGCCGCTCGTGGCGCCAGTTGCCACGAAAACGTCGCGCCGAGGCATATGTTCCGGATGCCGGCTCGACCTGCACAATAGTCGTACGCCGATCTTGTCGCGGTGACCGATATCCAGGCAGTTTTCACGTCGTTCGATCCGGGCTAGAAAGCAGCCGGTTCGGTAGGACATTGCCGGGCACGATATTTGGATCGATCCGAAGGGGAACGGATGTGATGAGGCAGGTCGCGGTCGGTGCCGCACTGGCGATGGCCCTGGTGGCGGGCGGATGCCAGTCCAGCAAGAACCCTTTTGATCCAGACAAGCCGCTCGACAAGATGACCAAGGCGGAATGGTGCAGTTTCTACAGCTACTATCTCACCAATCCGGCGATCTCCGCGGAAACGCGCAAGAGCGCGACCGCGCAGATGCGCGGTCGAGGCTGCCCGCAGTCATCCTGAGTGGCAGGGCGGGAGTGGCCAAGACCCATGGCACGATGCAGGGCCGTCTAAGTCACTGCAAATTGGAGCGGGTGAAGGGAATCGAACCCTCGTCATCAGCTTGGAAGGCTGTTGCTCTACCGTTGAGCTACACCCGCAGACCCGCGACGGCGATCCACGAACCTCGGGACCCACGACATTCGTTGCCGAAGATCCGAAGGCGAATGGTGGAGGAGGTAGGACTCGAACCTACGAAGGCTTAGCCAGCGGATTTACAGTCCGCCCCCTTTGCCACTCGGGACACTCCTCCTTGCCGATGGCACCCTGAAGCGTCGCCGGAGGCCGCGCTTATGACGGCGCCGGGGCGGGCCTGTCAAGCCCTCGAACCCTCGCGTAAAAGGCGGCACGAGGCCGATCCGCGGCGGTCGATGGAGAGAAACCGTCCCGGGCAGCGGCCGCATTTCACGCCGAGCCTGCCCCGGCTTCCTTGCTCTCGGCCCGGTGCTGCGCGGGTCCGAAATCGTGGCTGAGATTGTGCGCGGTGTTCACCAGCGCCACGTGAGTGAAGGCTTGCGGGAAATTGCCGACCTGCCGCTGGGCCTGGATATCCCACTCTTCGCTCAGCAACCCGACGTCGTTGCAGAGGCCGATCAGCCGCTCGAACAACGCCTTGGCTTCCTCGTGCCGCCCCATCAACACGTAATTGTCGGCGAGCCAGAACGAGCAGGGCAGGAACGCGCCTTCGCGTCCGCCCGCGAGGCCATCGACGTTGCCGGCCTCAATGTAGCGCTTCACGAAGCCGTCTTCGACGAGATGCTCCTCGATAGCTTTGACGGTGCCGGTCACGCGCGGGTCGTCGGGCGGCAGGAACCCCACCATGGCGATGTTGAGCAGGCTCGCGTCGAGCTGCTTCGCGCCGTAATATTGCGTGAAGGAATTCATCTCGGCATCGAAGCCCTTCTCGCAGACGTCGGCGTGGACACGGTCCCGAGCGGCGCTCCACCTGTCGACCGGCCCGTCGAGGCCGAACTCCTCGACCGAACGGATTGCGCGGTCGAAGGCTGCCCAGACCATCACCTTCGACGCCGTGAACTGCTTGCGGCCGCCCCGCACCTCCCAGATGCCCTCGTCCGGCTCCTGCCAGATCGTCTCCAGGTGGCTGACGAGCGCGCGCTCGAGGTTCCATCCGTTGACGTCGGGTGCAAGGCCCAGCCGTCGAGCCTGGTACATGGCGTCGAGCACCTCGCCGTAGACGTCGAGCTGCAACTGCCCAGAGGCGGCATTGCCGACCCGCACCGGGGACGACCCCTCATATCCTGGAAGCCAGCCGAGCTCGTATTCCGCCAGCCGGCGCTCGCCCGCGAGGCCGTACATGATCTGCATCTGGTCGGGCGACCCCGCGATGGCGCGGATCAGCCAATCGCGCCAGGCACTGGCTTCCGCGAGAAAGCCTGACGTCAACAAGGCATAGAGCGTCAGGGTGGCATCGCGCAGCCAGCAGTAGCGATAGTCCCAGTTGCGGGGGCCGCCGAGTTGCTCCGGCAGCGACGTCGTCGGCGCCGCCACGATCCCGCCGGTCTCGAAATGCGTCAACGCCTTCAGGGTGATCAAAGAGCGGAGCACCGTCTCGTGCCATGGGCCGGCTGTCTCGGGCCGGTGCGACTTGACCCATTGCTGCCAGTCCTCGGTGACGAGATCGATCACCTCGGCGGCATTCACGGGTTGAGGAACCGGTTGATAGGATCGCGACCACGTCAGGGTGAAGGGCGTGTCGATGCCCGCCTCCGCGACGAACTCACCCATTGTCTTGAAGTCCTCGCCGCGCAACTCGCATGTGGCCGCCAGGATGTAACGATCCGGTCCCGCCACCGCCGCGATTCGGCCGTCGGCGAGGCGGCTGACCCAGGGAACTGTCGTGCCGTAACCGGAGCGAAGCATGATCTCGGTCTTCATCGGGACCGAGCCGCTCTCGCCTCGAACCAGGCGAACCACGTCACCGTTACCTTCCCGCCGGCCCATCGCGTCGATCAGCAACACGGTTCCTTGCGCCGTTTCGAACCTTGTCTCCAGCACCAAAGTGCCCGGCCGGTAGCTGCGGGTCACCTTGGTGACCGGCACGGCCGGGGCAATCTGCCAGCGTCCGTTCTCGGGCGTCCCCAGCAGGGCTGCGAAGAAAGCCTCGGAATCGAAGCGCGGCAGAGCCATCCAATCGATCGAGCCGTCGCGACCCACGAGGCCGGCGCTCTCGCAATTCCCGATCAGCGCGTAATCTTCGATCCTGAGAGCCATGGTCCTACCGTCGGTGGTTGTCGTTGAGCAGATAGCGCCTTCAACGGTGGAGCAAAGAGGCGGCGGCACCTCCACCGGAACGCCGCTCAGGGGAGGTTGCGAAGGCGCTCGACCAGGAGGTCGTAGAAGCCATCGGCGTCGACGGTCCTGAGATAGTTGACGTTTGCGGGCCGTTGCGTCACCCGCCAGAAATCCGCCACCGTCATGCCGCGCGTCAACGGGCTCGCGGTCTCGACCGCAACGTTGATGTGGCGCCCTGCGTAAAGACCGGGTTTGAGCAGCCATGCGATGACGTTGGGGTCGTGGAGGGGAGCGCCGGTGCCGCCGTATTTGGCGACGTCGAAGCGTTCGGAGAAGCCGAGAAGGTCGGCGACGACCCGGCCGACTCGGTTCCCGATGGCACCGATCCGGGCGAGACGGGCGGAAGTGCTGAGGACGCCATGAGTCACGTCGAGCGGCAGCATGGTGATCGGAACGCCGCTCCGCATCACGACGTCGGCGGCCTCGGGATCGACGTAGATGTTGAATTCGGCTGCCGGCGTGATGTTGCCGACCTCGAAATAGGCGCCGCCCATCATGACGATCTCGCGGATGCGCGATGCGATCTCGGGCGCGCGGATCAGGGCCAGCGCCATGTCGGTCAAAGGTCCCAGCATGCACAGCGTGATCTCGCCCGGATCGGCGGCCAGTAGCGCGTCGACGATGAAATCCACTCCGTGCTGCGGATGCAGCGGCATCTCGGGCTCGGGCAGGTCGGCGCCGTCGAGCCCCGTCTTGCCGTGCACGTGCTCGGCCGTGATGAGCGGACGGGTCAACGGCCGGACCGCGCCCGCGAAGACCGGGATGTCGGTCCGCCCCGCCAGTTCGACGATCCTGCGGGCGTTCGACTGCGTCAGTCCGAGGGGCACGTTGCCCGCTACCGCGACGATCCCCAGAATGTCGAGTTCGGGAGACGCCAGCGCCAGCAGGATCGCCACGGCGTCGTCCTGACCAGGGTCCGTATCGATGATGATCTTGCGACCCATATGGCCTCCAGGCGAGCGATGGTCTATCGGTTTGGGACATAGCGTCGGCGATGCTCGACGCCACGCACCCCGGCGGACGACCGACGCCGCGACGGACGGAAAGGACGCATGGTCATAACGCAAAAGCTCGCTCTGGGCAGCGTTGCGGTCAGCGTCGTCGTGCTCGGGGTGAAGTTTACCGCCTACCAACTCACGGGCAGCGTCGCGCTGCTCTCCGACGCTCTCGAAAGCATCATCAACGTCGCGACCGCGCTGGCAGCCGTCTGGGCGCTCAATGTGGCCCTGCAGCCCGCCGACGCGCGCCATCCCTATGGCCACACCAAGGCCGAGTATCTGTCGGCGGTGCTGGAAGGCGTGCTCATCGTGGTGGCGGCCATCGCCATCCTGCGCGAGGCCGCCCTCGCCTACCTCCATCCACGGCCTCTGGAGACGCCCGTCCTGGGCTTGGCGGTCGGAACGATCGGCAGCGTGCTGAATGCGATCTGGGCCTATGTGCTGCGTTTCCAGGGCCGTCGGCATCGATCGCTGGCGCTTGCGGCCGACGGCAGGCATCTGCAGACCGACGTCGTCACCTCGGTTGGCGTGTTGGCGGGTGTGGCGCTGGTCTACCTCACCGGCCGGCTGGCGCTCGACCCCGCCATCGCGGCTCTGGTGGCGCTGCACGTGTTGTGGAGCGGCTGGCAGCTGATGCGCGAGAGCGTGAACGGCCTCCTCGACGAATCGCTGCCCGACGAGACGATGACACGGCTCCGGACCCTGATCGCCGCCACTGCCGAAGGCGCCATCGAGGCGCACGATCTCAAGACACGCTGCGCCGGCAAGCTCACCTTCATCGAGTTCCACCTCGTGGTGTCGGGCGACATGACGGTGAACCAGGCCCATGACATCTGCGACCGGGTCGAACGCGTGCTGAAGGGCGACGTGCCGGACTCAGCCGTGACGATCCACGTCGAGCCCGAAGACAAGCGCAAGCACCAGGGGATCGTGGTACTCTGAGGGATGTGGTTCGAATAACGCCGGGAGCCGGGCATGGCCGACGTGGTCGTGACGCTAAGGGAGCGACACAGACGGGAGATGGAGCGGATGGCGCGGGCCATCGCGGAGATCGATCAGGTGCTGGCGGCCTACGCGCGCCAGCACGGCGGGCGATTCATCCGCTACGGGTCGACCGCGAAAGGGCGGATGATGCGGCACAGCGACGTCGACATCATCGCGGACTTCGAGGGTGACGCTGCCCGGGAGGCCGCCTCATTCGCGGAGGAGGTCTGCTTCTCGCACAAGATGATCCCGGATGTGAGGCCGTCGTACTACGCCGCCAACGGCCTGACGGCACGCGCCCTCGAGGAAGGGGTCACCCTGTCATGATGGCGGTGTTGTGGAACGACATCGAGCGGGACGTCTCATCTTCGCGGCGCCATTTCGCGAAGGCGATAGAGGTGTTCGGCCATCTCAGGGGCGCGAGCGGCGAGGAGAACTACTATTTCCAAACCGCTGCATTCATGCATGCGATGCTGTCCGGGTACACCTCGTTTGAGGCCGCCATGAAACGCCTCTTGGCCCTTCTCGGAGAACCCCTGCCCTCCGGCTCCGAGTGGCATACGGCCTTGGTGCAGCGGATTGCGACGGCTGACGTTGGCTCTCGTCCAGCCATCCTGGACGACGCGGCCCTGGTTCGCGCCGTGAGCGGCCTTCGCGGCTTTCGCCACGTGGCAGCCCACGCCTACGACGAATTCGACGAGGATCGGGCGGCTCTCGCTGCCCGGGACGCCGAGACATTCCTGGCCGAGATCGACCCCACCCTGGCGCGGTTCCGCGTCATCATCGATCCAGACTGAGGGTCTCTCCGCTGCTTCAGCCGTCGTTTCCGCGGCTTCCCTAAGCAGATTTTTGCGGGCCTGCCTACCTCCGGAAGGTCTGGCAGCGTTGATTTTACTTTGAAAAGCAAATCGGTCGTGGCTCTGCACGTAAGGTGGCCTAGCCTTTCGCGGCCGCGATCACGGCCTGCGCGTCGGGCGAGGCCCATTCGGCCGGCCCCGCCATGCGGCCGAGTTCGCAGCCGTCGCGGTCGACCAGCAGCGTCGTGGGCAATCCCAGAAGGCCACCCTGCCGCTTCAGGGTCTGCAGCACGTCGGCGCTAGGGTCGGAATAGAGCGACAGGTCTGAAATGCCGTTGTCCTTCAGGAAGGCTGCCGGCTTGTCGAGACGCGTCGTGTCGACGTTGACGGCCACGACCTCGAAGTCCGATCCTCCGAGTTTAGCCTGCAACGCGTCGAGCGCCGGCATTTCCTTGCGGCACGGCACGCACCATGTCGCCCAGAGGTTGACCAGCACGGTCTTTCCCCGAAAGTCGGCGAGCCGCGTCGCCTTTCCGTCAGGGCCCTTGAAGGCGAGGTCCGGCGCCGTCCGGGCAGGCTGGGCAAGACCGAAGGCCGCCACCTCGCCATGGATCAGCGGATCGAGGCGCGCCGTCTCGGCGGCGGCGGCCGGGCAGCTGGCGGCCCCTCCCTTGCTCGGCGCCATCACGCCATATAGGACCGCGGCGATCCCGACCACCAGGATCGCTGCCAGTGGCGCAGACCGCCGCCAGCGCCCATGATCCCGGCGAATGGCGGCGTCGACGCGCACGGGATCGGTGTCGTTGGTCATTCACGTCAATCCGAGGCTTCGATGAGCAATACAATGTGGGGCGGTCGGTTCGCCAGCGGTCCCGACAGCATCATGGAGGAAATCAACGCCTCGATCGGCTTCGACCGGCGCCTCGCCGCGCAGGACATCGCCGGCTCCAAGGCCCACGCCGCCATGCTGGCCGAGACCGGCATCATCACGGCCGAGGACGCGGCGGCGATCGGCGACGGTCTAGACCGGATCGCGGGCGAAATCGAGGCCGGCACCTTCACGTTCTCCCGGGCACTCGAAGACATCCACATGAACGTCGAGTCGCGGTTGTCCGAGTTGATCGGCGACGCCGCCGGCCGGCTTCACACGGCACGCTCGCGCAACGACCAGGTGGCACTCGACCTGCGGCTTTGGATCCGCGAAACAGTCGGCGCGCTGGATCGGGGGTTGCGCGACCTGCAGACCGCGCTGGTCGAAAAGGCCTTCTCCCACGCCGACGCCGTGATGCCGGGCTTCACCCACCTGCAGGCCGCCCAGCCGGTGACGCTCGGCCACCATCTCCTGGCCTATGTCGAGATGATCGCGCGCGACCGCGGTCGCTTTGCGGACGCGAGCAAACGTCTGAACGAATCGCCGCTCGGCGCCGCCGCCCTGGCCGGCACCTCGTTCCCGATCGACCGCGAGGCCGTGGCGGTCGCGCTGGGCTTCGACAGACCGACCGCCAATTCGCTCGACAGCGTATCGGACCGCGACTTCGCGCTCGAGACCCTGTCGGCCGCCGCCATCTGCGCCGTGCATCTGTCGCGCTTCGCCGAGGAGATCGTGCTCTGGGCGACCCCGCAGTTCGGCTTCGCGACGCTGTCGGACAAGTTCTCGACCGGCTCCTCGATCATGCCGCAGAAGCGCAACCCGGATGCGGCTGAACTCGTGCGGGGCAAGACGGGCCGCGTGGTCGGTGCCCTCGTCGGGCTGCTGACCGTGATGAAAGGCCTCCCGCTCGCCTACGCCAAGGACATGCAGGAGGACAAGGAGGGCGTCTTCGATGCGCTCGATGCGATGGCGCTCACCATTCCGGCCATGACCGGCATGGTGCGCGACCTGAAGCCCGATCTCGCCCGGATGAAGGCTGCGGCCGGCTTCGGCTACAGCACCGCAACCGACATCGCCGACTGGCTGGTGCAGGCGCTCGGGATGCCGTTCCGCGAGGCCCACCATGTCACCGGTCGGATCGTGGCGGCAGCCTCGGAGCGAGGCGCCACATTGGAGGATCTTCCGCTCGAGGTCATGCAGGACATCGAACCTCGCATCGTCGCGGCCGTCTTCGACGTGCTCGGAGCCGAGAACTCGGTCAGGAGCCGTACCAGCTACGGCGGCACCGCACCGTCCAACGTCCGTCGTCAGGCCGAGGCCTGGCTGAAGCGGCTGATGGCCGAGGCCGCCGCAGGCTGATGGCATCTCAAGGTCCCCACGGAACTGACCGCTGCGATGATCTCGACCGTCACTTCTGACACCGGCCCGTGAAATAAAGCGGTGATCTCCGCGGGAGACCTCAGGCGCCCGGCGGTTCCGATGGGCCCGCCAGGCGGTCGAGGAACCAGCCTCCGGCCGGCCCCGGCGGCGCGTCGGCCCGGTACACGCCGTAGATCAGATATTCGTCAGGGCTGCGCCCCTCGATGTCGAGCAGCACCAGGCGACCCGCCGCGAGATCGTCGGCCACCAGAGCTTCCGGCATACCGCCCCAGCCGACCCCCGCCAGGAGAAGCTCATGCTTGGCACCGAGGTCGCCGAGGCGCCAAGTCTCGGTGCTGAGCACGTTGAAGTCCTGTCCCTTCGTGAGATTGGACCGGTCCGTCAAGACGAGTTGGATGTGGTCCCTGAGTTCCACCCGCGGGACTGCTCCGCGCCAGGCGCCGAGCGGGTGGCTCGGCGCCGCGACCGACAGAAGGCGGACCTTGCCGATCGGCCTCTGCTCGAGTTCGTCGACGGAGCGCGCCAGAGGTCCGCTGATCCCGACCGCGCAGGTTCTGTCGAGCACCAGCTGGGCCACCGCCCCGAGCGCCTCGATCGAGAGCCGCAGGTTGACGGTCGGAAAGGCCGCGCGAAACGCCACCAGCGCGGCCACGAGTTGCGCGGTCGGCAGCATGACGTCGACCGCCACCGCGAGTTCCGGTTCGAGTCCGGCCAGGAGCCCCGTGGCCCGCGCCCGCAAGCCGTCGATCCCGAGCGCCACCTTGCGGGCTTCGGACAGGATGGTCCGCCCGGCCTCGGTGAGGGTCGGCCGCCGGGTGCCGCGATCGAAGAGCTTCAGGCCGCCGAGTTGCTGTTCCAGATTGGCGATGGTGTAGCTGATCACCGATTGACGCCGGTTGAGGCGCCGCGCCGCAGCCGAGAAGCTGCCGGCTTCCGCTACCGTCAGGAACACACGGAGCTGATCGAGCGACGGAGATCCGAAGGTGGGCATGGCGGTCCGGGGTTCGGAGCGAGATCGATATCGGCCGCGACGGCGCCGAACGCCGAAGCTTAAAGCTTTCGGTGCCGAAGGCTGCTATGGGGCCTGGGTGTCTGGAGGCCGGCAGCGTGGCGGCGGGCGCTCGATGGTACATGGGGTCGCGGCGTGGCGGCGGCCGCGTTCACCTGGAGATTTGACTTGAGGCGTTCCCGCGACACCAAATCCTTCAAGGCCACCCTGCTGGTGCTGCTCGTGGCCGCGGTCGTGAGCGGATGCGGGCGCCGCGGACGGCTCGAAGCGCCGCCCGATCCGAACGCGCCGCCGGTGGACGCTGCCTCGACCTCGAGGGCCGGGGTCCACAAGCGGGCGCCGAATCTCCCATTTCGCGCGCCCGACGCGCCCTTCGTCCTCGATCCCCTCCTGCAGTAATCCCGACCGTGCAGCATTTCAGCGATCGTGGCGGAGTCCTGTTCGCCGAGGCCACCGATCTCCGCGTCATCGCGGCCGAGGTCGGCACGCCCTTCTACTGCTACTCACGAGCCGCCATGGAGGCGCAGTACAGCGGCTTCGTGGGCAGCTTCGCGCCGCTGCGCACCACGACGTGCTACGCCATGAAGGCGAATTCGAATCAGGCCGTGCTGCGGCTCTTCGCGCGCCTGGGTGCCGGCATGGACGTGGTGTCCGAAGGGGAGTTGCGCCGCGCCCGTGCGGCCGGAGTACCGGGTGATCGCATCACCTTTTCGGGCGTCGGAAAGACAAGGTCCGAGATGGCCCTGGCGCTCGACGAAGCCATCCACTGCTTCAACGTCGAATCCGAACCCGAGCTCCTGGCCTTGTCGGAGCTCGCGGCAGCGAAGGGAGCGACCGCGCGGATCGCCATCCGGCTCAACCCCGACATCGACGCCAACACCCATGCCAAGATCTCGACCGGCAAGGCCGAGAACAAGTTCGGCATCCCGATCACCCGGGCGCGCGACGTCTACGCTCAGGCCGCAACCCTGCCCGGCATCGCGGTCACCGGCATCGACATGCACATCGGGTCTCAGATCACCGACCTCGATCCTTTCGACCGGGCCTTCGCGACGCTGGCCGAGATGCTGCGCGTGCTTCGGGCCGATGGCCACGCGATCGATCACGTGGATCTGGGGGGCGGCCTCGGCATACCGTACTGGTCGGACCAGGACGCCACATCCTTCGCGCCGATCCGATACGCCACCCTGGCGAAGCGACATTTCGGCAAAGCCGGCGTCATGCTGGTGCTGGAGCCCGGGCGTTTCCTGGTCGGCAATGCCGGCGTCCTCGTCACCTCGGTCGTGCTGGTCAAGCACGGCGAGAACAAGCGCTTCGTCGTGGTGGATGCCGCCATGAACGACCTCATCCGCCCGACCCTCTACGAGGCGCACCACCACATCCGTCCGGTTTCGGCACCGGATGCCGACGCGTCCGAGGATCTTGCCGACGTTGTGGGACCGGTGTGCGAGACGGGCGACTACCTGGCCTTGGCGCGTTCTCTTCCCGAGGTCGAAGCCGGCGACCTGCTGGCCGTGATGTCGGCGGGGGCTTACGGCGCCGTCCAGGCCGGAACCTACAACACGCGCCTGCTGGTGCCCGAAGTGCTGGTCGACGCAGACCGATTTGCCGTGATTCGTCCGCGCACCTCCTATGAGGCGCTGATCGGACTCGACACGGTCCCGTCCTGGCTCGATTGAACCCGACCTCGATGGAAGGCGCGAACATCCGCCTTAATGGTGACGTGCCGAACCGCTAAGGCTTAATGCTTGGACGTCGTCCAGGCCGCGACAGGTCGTTTGTCAGATGCGCTTTGCCTCCGGGGTCGGGCCACGGGCGTCGCTCCACTTTCTGCTCTGCGGCGCGGGAGTCCTGACGTCGTGGGCACCGTGCCGGGCGGCCGAGTTGGCGCGGCCTGCCCCCGCGCAGGATCGGCAAGTGCTGGATCAGGATGTCGGCACCGATCTCGACGGCCGTCGCCGCCAACTCAGCGATGCGGTCGGCGCCGCTGCCACGGCAGAGGCGAACCGCAAGCGCCGGGAAGCCGATCTCGAATCGCTCCGGACCGATCGGGTGCGGCTGTCGGCCGCTCTGATCGACACCACGGCTCGGGTACAGGCGGCGGAGACCCAGGTGTCGGAAGTCGAGAAGCGGCTGGACCTGTTGACGGGCAGCGAGGACGCCATCAGGACATCGCTGCAAGCGCGGCGTGACGTGGTGGCCGAGGTGCTGTCGGCTCTGCAGCGCATGGGGCGGAAGCCGCTGCCCGCCATCCTGGCCCGTCCCGACGACGTGTTGCTGGCGATCCGCACCTCCATGTTGCTCGGTGCCGTCCTGCCGGAGTTGCGGAGCGCCACCGAGGCGCTCGCCGCCGACCTCACCGACCTCGCGCGTCTGCGCGCTTCCGCCGCGACGGAAAAGGACACGCTGGCCGTCAAGGTCGCGACACTCGGGGACGAAAGGACCCGGCTGACTGCTCTCGTCGAGGCGCGCCAGGCCGCACAGGCTGCGGCGGAAGGCTCCCTGGAGGGGGAGCGCCACCACGCCGCGGATCTCGCCCGTCAGGCCACGAGTCTCAAGGATCTCGTGACACGGCTCGAAAACGAGGTCGCGTCTGCCGGTCGCGCCGCCGACGCTGCCCGGGCGGCCGACGAGGCGCGGCACAAAGCCGCCGAAGCCGAGGCCGACGGGGTGCGGGCGAAGGCCGCGGCGGAGGCCGGAAAGGATCCCGCCAGACTGGCCCCTGCGGCAGCCTTTGCGGACGCGCGGGGGCGGATGGCGCTCCCCGTGGCCGGGACCGTGATGAAGACCTATGGTGCGAACGACGCCTACGGAGGCCAGGAGCATGGCCTGTCCGTGGCGACACGCCCCCAGGCCATCGTGACGTCGCCGGCGGATGGCTGGATATCGTTCTCGGGACCTTACCGGTCCTATGGACAACTTTTAATCATCAACGGCGGCGATGGCTATTACATTGTCCTCGCAGGACTGGAACGCACCAGCGTCGCGCCAGGACAGTTCGTCATAGCGGGTGAGCCTGTGGGCACCATGGGGGATGGTTCGGTGAAGACCGCGGCCGCAATCGCCCTTGGCGCGGGTCAGCCTGTTCTTTATGTTGAATTCCGGAAAGACGGGGTGGCGATCGACCCGGGCCCGTGGTGGGCCAAAGCCGGATTGGAAAAGGTTCGCGGATGATGCGCAAGGTTTCCTTGATCGTGGCGGGCGCGGCGCTCGGCGCGACCGCTGCAACGGTCGCCCTCCAGACGACAATCCTTTCGGGAAGTCCCGCCCGCGCGGCCGGCACCGACACCTATCGCAACCTCAACCTTTTCGGAGATGTCTTCGAGAAGATCCGGACCGACTATGTCGAGAAACCCGAAGAGGGCAAGCTCGTCGAGGCCGCCATCAACGGCATGCTCACGTCTCTCGACCCGCACTCAAGCTACATGGATGCGAAGGCCTATCGCGACATGCAGGTGCAGACCCGCGGCGAGTTTGGCGGACTCGGCATCGAGGTGCAGCAGGAGGAGAGCAACATCAAGGTCGTGAGTCCGATCGAAGACACGCCGGCCGCCAAGGCCGGCATCTTGTCGGGCGACCTCATCGTGGCGATCGACGGCGACGCGGTGTCGGGCATGACGCTCAACCAGGCGGTCGACAAGATGCGCGGCGCCGTGGGTACACCCGTGACGCTGAAGATCGTTCGCGGCGCCGGCAAGGACGGCCAGGACTACAAGCTGAACCGCGCCGTAATCACAATCAAATCGGTGAAGTTCGAGCAGAAAGACGATATCGGCTACATCCGCATCACCCAGTTCAACGAGCAGACCTTCGACGGCCTGAAGCAGGCGATGGCCAAGTTCCAGTCCGACATCCCGAACGACAAGTTCAAGGGCTACATCCTCGATCTCCGCAATAACCCTGGCGGGCTGCTGGACCAGTCGATCGAGGTATCCAACGCCTTCATCGACCGCGGCGAGATCGTGTCGACCCGCGGCCGCAACGCCGACGAGACGCAGCGCTACAATGCCCGTCCCGGATACGACCTGTCGCACGGCAAACCCGTGGTCGTGCTGGTCAATGGCGGTTCGGCGTCGGCCTCCGAGATCGTGGCCGGCGCACTGCAGGACCACAAGCGCGCCACCATCATCGGCACGCGGTCCTTCGGTAAGGGCTCCGTCCAGACCATCATCCCGCTCGGGCAGAATGGCGCCCTGCGGCTGACCACGGCCCGGTACTATACGCCGTCCGGTCGCTCGATCCAGGCCAAGGGGATCGAACCCGAGCAGATCGTGATGGAAGACGTTCCGGACGATCTCAAGGGCAAGGATGACACCAAGGGCGAGGCCTCGCTGAAGGGTCACCTGATGAACGGCGTCACGGCCGACGAGAAGCAAGGGTCCCAAGCCTATGTGCCGCCCGACCAGAAGAACGATAAGCAATTGACAGCGGCCCTGAACCAATTGCGCGGCATCACCACGAAGGCGTCCAACGCCGATCTGCCAAAAACGGCCGACGCACCGCGGAGCGCGGACGCTCCGAAGCCGACGCAGCCGAACTGAGCCTCGGAGCCAGCGGCCGTTCGGGCCGCTGGTCCGTGGCGCGGTCCTCCGGCTGGCGCCCGTCCATCTCGCGAGAGGCGGCGGGTTGCGGCGGTCGATCGGTCACTCCGGAACAAGGACAAGTCTCGATGGCTCGCGGCCTCTTCGATCCGCTCGGAACCGATTGGGAGGTGAAGCCCAGGCCGACGAGGATCTCGGCTCCACTGCTGACGTCGGGCATCGTGCTGGTGGCGCTGACGGCGTTGTTGATCGCATCCGTGCTCCGCGACGACGGTAACCGTGGTGAACCCAGCGCCGTTTCCGTCATCCAACACGTGACGGCGCCTGCCTCGCCACCGAAGCCGGCCGCCAAAGCGGCTGCGGTCGCGGAACCGCCGTCCCTCGCGACGTCGTCGGCCCTACCCCCGGTACGCGACGACCAGGAGGTCGAGATCCAGAACGGCGTGCGGATCATCAGGCCGCGCAGAAGCGGCGGTTTTACGGGCGGGCAGATCCTCAAGGTCCCCAACAAGGGTGAACCGAGTGCCGCGCCGCAAGCGAGGCCGGCCGGATCAGGGCCTTCATCGACGCCTTAGGTCGTGGTGTCAGAGCCATCCGCCGCTTCATGAAAAAGATTTTAGTCGATGCGAAACTGAGCGCGCCCTATTTGCAGGAGATAAAGATCAACCCCGGTACCCTGGTCTCCTCGAGACTCCATGGTGTTCAGGACATACGATGTCTAAGCCTCCTCGGCGTCATTCGAGCCTGCGTCTGGCCGCTTTGGCGGTCGTCTGCGTCGCCGCCGGGGTCTTGTTCGACTGGCAGCAACTCGAACCGATGGCACAAGCCGTCGTCGACCGGATCAAGCCGAAATCCCCGGAGAGCGCCAAGGCGGCGCCCAAGGACGCGCCAGCTGTCCCGGTCAGCGCCGTGGATGCGAAAATCGGCGAGTTTCCGGAAATCCTGAACGGCCTCGGCACCGTACAGCCCTACAACACCGTCCTGGTTCGGTCCCGTGTCGACGGCCAGGTCATGGCGATCCACTTCGACGAGGGCCAGATCGTCCATCAGGGCGACCTCCTGGCCGAGATCGACCCCCGGCCTTACCAGGCGGCACTCGATCAAGCCAAAGCCAAGAAGCAGCAGGACTCGGCCAACCTCGACAACACGAAGCGCGATCTCGCCAGGTCGCAGTCGCTCATGCAGAACAATTTCGTGACGCGGCAGACGCTCGACACCCAGACATCCTCGGTGACGCAACTGACCGCGCAGATCGCGGCCGACGACGCCATCATCGAGAGCGCCACGACCCAGTTGAGCTACGCGAGCATCCGGGCGCCGATCACGGGGCGGGTCGGGTTCCGCCTCGTCGACCAGGGCAACATCGTCAACGCCGCGAGTGCCACCGGCATCGTCTCGATCGCCCAGATTGAACCTATCGCCGTGGTGTTCACCGAGCCGGAAAATGCGCTCGCCGAGATCACCGAGGGCCGCAAGGCCGGGTCGCTTGATGTAGTTGCCCTCACGTCGGACGGCGCGCAGACGCTGGCCAATGGTAAGCTTGAGACCTTCAACAACGAGATCGACACGGCGAGCGGCACGATCCGCCTGAAGGCGGCCTTCGCCAACACAGACCATAAATTGTGGCCCGGCCTGTCGGTCTCGACCAGGCTGACCGTCAAGACGCTTCAGGGCGTCGTGATCGTGCCCTACTCGGCCGTGCAGCACGGGCCCAGCGGTCTCTACGCCTTCGTGATCGGAACGGATGGCAAGGTCGAGGTCCGACCCATCAAGGTCAGCCTGTCTTACGACGATGCGGCCGTCGTATCCGAGGGCCTCAAGGGCGGCGACAAGGTCGTGACGGCCGGCCAGTATCGGCTTCAGCCGCACAGCCCGGTCAAGGTCGTGCCCGACGCGGGAACCACGGACGGCGCCAAGACGGCGCAGCGGGACTCCTGAGCATGGGCGGCGGCATCTCGGCACCCTTCATCAAGCATCCGGTCGCGACCACGCTTCTGATGCTCGGGATCTTCTGCTTGGGGCTCGTGGCCTACCCGTTGCTGCCCGTGGCGCCCCTGCCCCAGGTCGACTTCCCCACCGTCCAGGTGTCGGCCTCCTTGCCGGGCGGCAGCCCGGATACCATGGCGTCGTCGGTGGCGCAGCCGCTGGAGCGCCAGTTCGCCCAGATCCCGGGCGTCTCCCAGCTGACCTCGACATCGTCGCTCGGTTCGACCAGCATCACGATCCAGTTCGATCTCGACCGCAACATCGACGGGGCCGCCAACGACGTTCAGGCCGCTATCAACGCGGCCGGCGGACAACTGCCCAAAAACCTGCCGAGCCCGCCGACTTGGCGCAAGGTGAACCCTGCCGACTCGCCCATCATGCTGCTGTCGGCCACGTCCGACATCCTGCCGCTGACCGTGGTGGACGACAACGCCGACACCAAGATCGCCCAGCGGATCAGCCAGATTTCCGGCGTCTCTCAGGTGTCGATCGGCGGCGAGCAGAAGCCCTCCATCCGGGTCCAGATCGATCCCGCCAAGCTGGTCACCAAGGGGCTGTCGCTCGAGGACGTGCGCAATGTCCTGTCGGTGACGACCGTCAATTCCGCCAAAGGCAGCATCGACGGCGCGCGGCAGTCCTTCACGATCTACGCCAACGACCAGCTCCTCGACGCCAAGAGCTGGGACGACACCATCATCGCGTACCGCAACGGCGGCCCGGTCCGGGTCAGCGACATCGGTACGGCGGTGTCGGCAGCCGAGAACATGAAGGCGGCCGCTTGGGCAAACGGCAAGCGTGGCGTGTTCCTGATCATCTTCAAGCAGCCTGGCGCCAATGTCATCGACATCGTGGACCGTATCAAGAAGGAGCTGCCGCGGCTGCAGGCCTCGATCCCGGCCGGCATCAAGCTCGACATCATGAGCGACCGCACACAGACGATTCGGGCCTCGGTCAGCGACGTGCAGTTCACGCTGCTTCTCACGATCTCGCTCGTCGTGATGGTGATCTTCGTGTTCCTGCGCAACCTGTGGGCCACCATCATCCCGTCGATCACGGTCCCGCTGGCCCTGCTCGGGGCCGTCGCGTTGATGTGGACGGCGGGCTACAGCCTCGACAACCTGTCGCTGATGGCCCTCACCATTTCGGTCGGCTTCGTGGTCGACGACGCCATCGTGATGCTTGAGAACATCGAACGCCATTTGGAGGAGGGCATGAAACCCCTCGACGCCGCCATGAAGGGTGCGGGCGAGATCGGTTTCACCATCCTGTCGATCTCGGTCTCGCTCATCGCGGTCTTGATCCCGCTGCTGCTGATGAGCGGCATCGTCGGGCGCCTGTTCCGCGAGTTCTCGATCACGCTGGCCATGACGATCCTCGTGTCGGCCTTCGTGTCCCTGACGCTCACGCCCATGATGGCGGCGCGATTCATGAAGGATCGCAAGCACGCTGAGCACGGCCGCCTCTACTTGGCGAGCGAGCGCGTCTTCGACGCCATGCTGCGCGGCTACGAACGCGGCCTCGATCTCTGCATCCGCTGGCGCTTCGTCACCCTGATGGTGTTCTTCGCGACCGTCGGCGTGACCGTCTATCTGTTCATGATCATTCCCAAGGGCTTCTTCCCCAGCCAGGACACGGGCTTGATCTTCGGCACGGCAGAAGGCGCGCAGGACATCTCTTTCGCCGACATGAAGCGCAAGACGCAGGAGTTCGGGGCCATCGCCCAGAAGGATCCCGCGGTCTACTCGGTCGCCATGGCGCTCGGCGGAGCGGGCGCCCTCAACAACGCCCGCGTGTTCATCACTTTGAAACCGCGCGAGCAGCGCGACGTTTCGGCCCAGCAGGTGATCGCCCGGCTGCGCCCCCAGATCGCCAAGGTCGAAGGCGGCGCGTTGTTCCTGCAGGCTGCCCAGGACGTCCGGGTCGGTGGCCGCCCCTCCCGCACCGAGTTCCAGTACACGCTGCAGGATCCCGATTTCGTCGAGCTGAACACCTGGTCGCCGCGGCTGCTCGACAAGCTGAAGACGCTCCCCGAGCTGCGCGACGTCGCCACCGACCAGCAGTCGGCCGGAACCACGCTGACCCTGACCATCGATCGCGATCAGGCCTCGCGCTACGGCATCACGGCCCAGCTGATCGACGACACTCTCTACGACGCCTTCGGACAACGGCAGGTGACGCAATATTTCACCCAGGTGAACAGCTACCACGTCATCCTGGAAATCCTGCCCGAGCTGCAAGGCAAGGTGGAGTCGCTCACCAGGCTCTACCTGCACTCGCCGGCGACGGGCGGCGACGTGCCCCTGTCGGCCCTGGCCCGCTGGACCACGGAACCCACCCAGCCGTTGTCCATCAGCCACCAGGGCCAGTTCCCGGCCGTGACGATATCGTTCAATCTGGCGGCCGGAACGGCGCTGAGCCAGGCGACGGCCGCGATCACCAAGGCCCAGGCGGATCTCAATTCGCCCGCCACCATCCAGGGCACGTTCCAGGGTACCGCCCAGGCGTTTCAGCAGTCACTCGGCACGGTACCTCTGTTGATCGTCGCGGCGCTGGTCGTCGTCTACATCATCCTCGGCATGCTCTATGAGAGCTTCATACACCCGCTCACCATCCTGTCGACCCTGCCCTCGGCCGGTGTCGGAGCGCTCTTGATCTTGATGATCTTCGGTTTCGACTTCAGCCTGATTGCGCTGATCGGCATCATCCTGCTGATCGGCATAGTGAAGAAAAACGGGATCATGATGGTGGATTTCGCCATCGTGGCGGAACGTGACGAGGGGCTGCCGGCCCCCGAGGCCATACGAAAGGCTGCGCTGATGCGTTTCCGGCCCATCATGATGACCACGATGGCGGCCCTGCTCGGCGGCATACCGCTGATGCTCGGCACCGGCACGGGATCGGAGATCCGCCAGCCGCTCGGCTACGCCATGGTGGGCGGCCTCATCGTCAGCCAAGCCCTCACGCTCTTTACGACGCCCGTCATCTACATCTATCTCGATCGTGTCTCCGAATGGCTGAAGGGAAACCGCGAGCGTGGCGTCGAGGCCGGCCAGGAGCCCGAGCATCGGCAGCTGGCGATCCCGCATCGCGAAGCCGCGGAATAGCGGCGCTCTCTCGTTCGCGGAGCGTCGACGGCCTCATTCCGTCTTGGGCAGGTTCCTGGGCTGAAACCGCGCCGGGGCCGGATAGGTCAGAACGCCGTTCTCGTAGGTGAACCCGGAGCCGGGCGGCGGCGGCGTGTTTGCCGGGACGGCGCGGTCGGCCGGCGAAGCCCCCAGCGCATGCCGCACCACGGGCTCTGCCAGGCTCGGCCGACCGGCATGCTCCGCGGTCAGCGGTGCCCCGCCCCGCCCGGCCAGCGGAGTTCCGAAGCCGGCGCCTCGGATCAGGAGTTCACGAGGTTCTTGCGTCAGCGGCCTCGCTGCGAAGCGGATCGCCCGCCCGGTGCTGCCCGGAGACGGCGTGACGCTGCGTTCGGTCGGGGTATCGACGATGTCGACGCCGTCCCAACGCGGCCTGAAGCTCGCCTTGGGGGCGCCCGTCCCAGGTGGCCAAGCCATGCAGGAGGCGAAGTGCCGGGTGCAGAGCGCCTGGCTCGGGAAGGACGGGGTCTTGGCCTCGTATTCGGCGCGCGCATTGGCGAAAGCCGTGCGGCAGACGGTCGAGCCCATCGTACCGGCCGCGACGCAATTCGATTCGCTGTCGTAGGACGCGAACCGGCTCGGACCGGCCGCTTCGGCGATCCCGAGCGTGGCGAACCCGCCCAGGCAGGCGAGGCCAGCGATGGCAGAACGCAGCATTGCGGAACCCTCCCTCAGCCGCGCTTTTCCCACCGACCGCCCTCGCCCTGTTGCCAATAGGCTACGCCGTGACCGGCCTTTTTCAAGTCCGTCCATTGACGGCGCGCACCGGCCCGTTCCTCGTCGTCGGTGCCATCGAACATCACCACGACGCGCTCGTAGGCCGCCCCTTCGACGCCGAGCGCCGGCAAGACCTCGGTCCCGTCCACCACGAAACGGATCGCGGCGCCGTTGGGGTTTTCGGTTCCGTCGGTGAGCACGATCGGCTGCAGCGCGGCGTCGCCGTCCCGCACCGTGCCATGCGCCAAGAAGCTCGCGTCGTCGTAGGTCCAAAGCGCGAGGTCGAGGGAGTCGACCCGCTCCGGGGTCGATACCTGCACGGCGGCGCGCCATCCGCGGGCGAGCGACTTCTCCAGAAGGGCCGGCAAGGCCCGCTCCAGCGGCCAGCCGTCGAGATGATAGAACCAGATTTCGGCCACGCGGCGTGCTTTCGTCAGCCTTCGTAGTGATCGGCGACGAGCCGGTCGAGCAATCGCACGCCCCAGCCCGAGCCCCAGCTTTGGTTGATGTCGTCGGCCGGCGATCCCATGCCGGTACCTGCGATGTCGAGATGCGCCCAGGGAACCTCGTTGGTGAACCGCTGGAGGAACTGGGCGGCCGTGATCGATCCCGCATGACGGCCGCCGGTGTTTTTCATATCGGCGAACTTCGAATCTATGAGCTTGTCGTATCCGGCACTGAGCGGCAGGCGCCAAACCTTCTCGCCCGTCTCCTTGCCGGCCGCTTGGAGGCGGTCGGCCAGTTCGTCGTTGTTGGAGAAAAGTCCAGCATGTTCGGTCGCCAGCGCCACCAGGATGGCGCCCGTCAGGGTCGCGAGATCGACCATGAACTCAGGCTTGAACCTCTCCTGCACGTACCAGAGCAGATCGGCCAGGACCAGGCGTCCCTCGGCATCGGTGTTGATGATCTCGATGGTCTGGCCCGACATCGACGTGACGATGTCGCCGGGCCGCTGCGCCTTGCCGTCCGGCATGTTCTCGACGAGGCCGATCACGCCGACCGCGTCGACCTTGGCCTTTCGGGCCGCGAGCGCGTGCATGAGGCCGACCACGCAGGCTGCGCCCGCCATGTCGCCCTTCATGTCCTCCATCGCGGCGGCGGGCTTGATCGAAATGCCGCCGGTATCGAAGGTGACGCCCTTGCCCACGAAAGCCACCGGTTTCATGTCGCGTCCGGCACCCTTCCAACGCATCACCACGACGCGCGTTTCATGGGCCGAGCCCTGCCCCACCCCGAGGAGGGCCCGCATGCCCAGCTTCTCCATGTCGCCCAGGTCCAGGATCTCGATCTCGATCCCGATCCGCGACAGCTCGGCGGCGCGGCGCGCGAACTCGACCGGATAAAGGACGTTGCCGGGCTCGTTCACGAGCGTGCGGGCGAGTTCGACGCCATCCGCGATGCAGGACGCACGAGCGGCGAGTTCCCGCGCCTCGTCGGGCTGGGCGACCGCGACCGTCACGGCCACGGCACCTTCCTTATCGCCGTCCTCCTTCTTGGTCTTATAGCGATCGAACCGATACGCGCGGAGTTGTAGACCCTGGGCGAAGTCGGCCGCAGCCCGAGGCCCGGTCTCCCGGCCCGGCAGATCGAACAGGACGGTGACCCGTGACCCGGCGCGGAGCTTGCCCATCACATAGCCACCGAGCGCGATGCCATCGTTGGCGGCCGAGGCGGTCTTGCTCTTGAGTCCGATCACCAGCAACCGGCCGTATGCAAGCCCTGCCGGCGCCAGGAGATCGAGGGACGACTTCGCCTTGCCCTTGAAATTCGCGACAGCCGCAGCAGCCTCGATCAACGACGCGGCGGCACCGAGGGCGTCGGCCGTTGCGGCTCCGGGCTTCAGGTCGCCGTCGACGAAGACCACGAGCGTCTCGGCTGGCGCGGCACTCCCGTCCGCCCTCACCTGACCGAGCGGTGCGAAATCGATGGTCATGAATTCGGACATCTTTGGACTCTTCGGGTGATGAGCATCGGCATCCGGAAGCGAGAGGCCCGACCCGGCGCCTGCGGCTCTGCCGCTGGTATCCCGATACATATCGGTTCGCGAGGGAGAGCCAAGAGCCAGTCCGGCGCGGATCCACTTTTCGCCGTGAAATTACCGCTTGGGCCGGGCAAGAGTGCTTCGTCGGCAACGCAGGACGAGGAAATCGTGACCTCGACCGCCGGACCGGTGGGAAAGCTTGCGCGGACGCGAGCGCTTCCGTAACCCATTGACGTCGGGTGGGGTGGGGCGTCGTCCCACTCGGGGCCCCGACGGGTCCACGCGACTCTGGAGCAGCATGAAGCTTGTCGAGACCTATGTCTTTCGCATCGTTCGTTCGGCGTTCCTGGTCAGCCTCGGCGTTCTCACGGCTGTGATCTGGACCACGCAGGCGCTTCGCGAGTTCGATCTGCTCACCACGAAGGGCCAGTCCCTCATCGTGTTCCTGGCCGTGACGGCGCTCAGCATTCCCTCCCTCGTGATGGTGATCGCGCCGATCGGGCTTTTCATCGCCATCCTGTACGGGCTCAATAAGCTCAACGGCGACAGCGAGCTCGTCGTCATGAGCGCGGCCGGCGTGTCCCCGCTCCGGCTGCTGCGTCCATTCGCCACCGTGACGATCCTGGTCACGCTGCTGGTCGGGGGCATGTCGCTCGTCGTGATGCCGTGGAGCTTCCGCGAACTGCGGAGTCT
>JAABUY010000553.1_pt1 | contig 63315 bp, 61 predicted proteins | sample 5560271 | NCBI WGS metagenome assembly JAABUY01 (sample SAMN10711886, study PRJNA513374) | rock metagenome | isolation source: Antarctica rocks | place: Antarctica: Victoria Land, University Valley | reverse complement strand
GCCCCACACTACAATTAAACCCCCACCCCACCACCTGCCAGAAATCCTCCGCCCGCGCCCACACCGACCCGGCACCCGCCATCTCACTGTTTATCATCTCCGGATCGTCCCCGCTGCCAGGCGAATAATCCTCCCCTCCACCCCCCATCCTCGTCCTGGACCTCGTGCTCCGCCGACCATCGCCACCACGCCGTGACGTGTTAAAGTACGTAAACGCAAACGCCTCGTCGAAGGCGGCGTTCACGGGCCCGACGAGCCGGAGCGTGTGACGCAGCAGGCGGAGCGCGAGGGTGGAGGCCTGCAGCCGCTCCGTGGAGCGGGCGCGTGTGCTGAGGGAGGGGTGCACGACGAGCGTGGCGGCGAGGGCGAGGTGTTGCGGGGGGGGGACGAAGGCGGGGAGGGGTGTTGGGGATGAGGTGCCGGCGACGAGGAGGTTGAGGAGGAGGGTTAGGGCTTGGATGTCTTTTGTTCCGCGGCTGGTTAGCTGGGCTGCGGCGCGAATGGGAAAGGGGGGTGGGGGTGGGAGGTACAGAGTTCTTCTTCGAAGTAGATGACGCAGTGTTCGCGCAGCTCGTAGGGGATGGGCTTGGCGGGCCGGTAGGTTGGCCGTGGGGGCGTTTCATTGCTTGTTCTCGTTCGCTCGAGGGGGGTGTCGGGTTTTTGGGATGATTGCTTCATGGTGTGGCTTATAGATGGAAAGGTGGTAACGCCTCGTGTTATCGGGAATTGGTCAAGGACGCGTCAGGTTTATCAGTCACATTATGGGAGAATTGCACCGCAATCGCAGTCACTCGCAGGAAACGAAATATGAGGCTTGGAGAGGCAAAACTGGGTGCTATCGTGCAGCAGTCGTTACAATGAAGAGGTTTACACAGGTGCTCCACACCACTCAGCTGATGGGCGTTAGTGTGTGGCCATTTCATGTGATATTTCTTCAGTCAGTCATAGCAGCCAGAATCGAATTCGCAGATGATGGTCACGAACTTCTTGGAAGTCTACTATACACGTCTAGGTAGATTAGCCTTCTGAAGAGGCCATTCGCGGCGGCTCCAAAATCGTAGATTGGATGCCGCCGCTGGTGCGTAGTAAAGTCACAGACCCGCTCCCAACACCGTTGTGCCTGCGTCGAACAAAAGATGAGCGCACAATCAGTGATGCAACGTAAATCAATCCAACACCGAATGCAATCCGTAACGATGAACGGCAACGCCCTAGGAACCCAGTCCTCACGGCGAAGTAGAACCCCCGTAGTACAATGTAAGCCAAAGGGCGCAGAAAGGTTGTCTAGCCCGAGACTTTATTCAGGAAAGCAAGCTATAATGCAGCCTTTGCGCCGCTGTTTAGTGATACTCGACCATCTGCAGACACAATGGCTCATTGAAGCCAAAGGAGCGGTTTATAGACAAAGAGTGTGTTGCAGTCGTCTAAAATATGCATTTAACTTTCATACCCGGCTCCTCTCTGCCAAGGGCTTGGATTGTTCTGTTGCCTGAAATTCGTCCCGTTTGAGTGCGGTGACGCCGTACGGCTATATTGCTGGTAATCGTATCTCGGCCCTGGCGAGGCAGTATTTGACCTAGGGTTGAGGAGTGGCAGGTCACTTCCCGGACGGCTGTCGTTGTAATTTTGGTACATCGGCCGCGGTTGGTCTCCGTAGTGGGCGGGGAGTCCGTGTCGTGGGGAGCCGTCACTCGGGAAAAGAGGCACCGACGGGTCGACGGGAGAGAGTGGTGGATCTCGGTGAGATGGGGGTCGGATAGAATTGGCTGTAGACTGGGGTAGGGCGACGCCAGAGGCATCATATTGCTTGCGACCTAGCGAGCCTGACGAAAACGAATCGTCATCGTCATCGAAGTTGCGATTCTTGTAAGGGGTTTTGATGTCGCCTCGAGCGGTGGCACCTAGAGCATCGAGCTCGGTGGTCAATTGGGATTGGGATTTGATGAATGAGCCACGATCGTCCCGCATCGGCTGATAACGCACGTCTGGATTCCTGGACGCAATCGCGTAGATGGAGGCTATCAAAACCAGTACCAACAGCACTAGAGCAAAGATTGCGTTCATAACGAAAAAGATGACTCCCATGGCACCGGTAACGATGCCCTGGAGTAACGTCAACTTCGTCCATGAATCTCAAAGCTCCGATGACTTACAGGTTGATTGAAGATCGACGTAAACACTAGTAAAAAGATTACATTCACAAAGTTAATAACCGCGATGGATATGTTGAACGCATTAGTCTTCTTGTCCATCCACGGCCGAAGGACGCATGCGGCGATGAGGAAGAGGCCTTCAATCAAGACGAGAGCGATTGCTTGCACAGTGCCTGCACTTTGTGCAAAAGCGATGAAGATTGCCTTGAGGAGGATGTAGGCGAGGACCGGTAGGATGAAGTAGTAGGCTGTCGCACGGAATTGAACGTAGAGGAAACCCCATTTATTGAGCGCGGACGGGTCCGAATAGAGGATGTAGGCTGGATTTTTATGCATGTTGACCGATCGTTTGGCGATGCGAATGACCTTGAGGGCGGCCCAGGCGAGCGCAATGGTCATGGATATGAAGAAGAATAGAGCCAGAACAACCTCGGCTGCGGAGTCTCTCATGGTCAACTCCCACAGACACAGGACGCACATCTGCGGGTACCCAATCAAGACCTAAATCGCGGTCAGTATGAAGATGCTCAAGCGACCGCAGGTTGAGGACGTGAAACATACCAAACGGAACAAGATCCCTTTCAGGACCACCTTCCATCCGTTCCTAAATTCCTGGAACTTATCTGACTTCAGCCAGCCAGCCTTCACGGTCAGCTCACAGATGCCCTTGAACAGAGCAACCACAATGGCGACGATCACGACGAATGCAATGAAAAAAATCAGACCCGTCAAGAAGATATTCGTCGGTTCGATTTGTGCGCGGAAGCCAACTCTTTTGATACCCTTGACGACGATGACTTTGGTGGTTTCTGCGACAGCGGAATTACCATTGCTCCTCTTGACCATCTGTGCATAAGCTCGTTGGCTCAAGTCTTGCACCACGTCCAAGGATCGCTTCTGGACCTGAACGGAAGTCGTTGCGAGAGTGGAGAGTAAGGTGGACGGCTTTCCCCCAGTAGCCCTTTGGTACCAGGTGCAGATGTCTTGAACGAATTTGATTCGAATGATGCCCATGCTCCATTGGAAATTTTGGGTCCAGGATTGTACGATCGGAGGCAGCGGAACACCGGCCATGCCGATCATCGCCTGGGCTTGGAAGAAGCCGAACAAAGAGAGTGCATTCGCAGCTACGTGGGCAGCAGTATTCGAGTGGCCCAAGCCGGAGGTGACGGCAGAGGCAAGGAGACCCAGCCCTGCAATGACCGCAGTGGCCCAGCCCACTGCTTTCTGAGCCACGGTCTTCCCATTGGAGAGTTGCGCTTCGACACATGCTACACTTTCGTTCGTGTCGGTGTCGTTGATGTAGATTCTAACGAGACCGTCCAAATCGGGAACGCCGTAAGCAATGCCTATGCAAAAAGGACCAGTCAGCAGCTGCTCGAAGAAATCGAAAGAGCCGCATACCAGGTATTTTCTGTATCACGTTATCGGGAATCATAATGTTGGACTGAATGTTGATCTGGCCAGTGTTCATCGGACACAGTCCTTGCAAGTGCATCGTGCAGGGGTCCAGCTTTTGCTTGACAATGGTAAATCCATATGCGATGACCTCCAATTCCGCAGTAACATTGCCCTGAATCGACGAGACCCCGACAACATCGAACGCGAGGGTATTGTTGTCAGGAGTAAAGACCACATTGAAGAGCGTCGCAGTGAAGCTCGAATTCGCCTGGCAGGGGTTCAAAGACTTCGACTCGATTAATCTAAGGGCGGACGCGGTAGATAGGATGCTTAGAAAAGCGGCGAGAATGAGCGTTGACGGCGAGAATTTCAAGTGGAGGTGCATGTTGGCCAATTTGAGTCGATGAGATAGTAATGACTGAAGTTGAGGAGAGCGTGATGCTCGGGCCGGAATACCCAGGCTCGCGCAGGAGTGAGAGTGTATGGCACAACGTTCTGTGTTCAACACTTTCAAGTGATCATCGGATCAACCTTTGTCAATAGCTCTGAGTTGCGCGGTAAAGGTTCAATGTCCTGGTGGTCGTCCTGAAGCCGAGGGCAAACTGGGTCGCAAGCCGGGACAAAGTATGCAAATCCTGGAAAGTAGCGAGCGGCGACTAGCAACCAAGGCACGGGGCACGCTGGGTTGAGCGACGTAATGATCTCTCAAACGACAGACTGCCTGTCCTCAGAGAGGTCTGGCGCAGTGGGACAGGTGATAATGAAAGCAGAGGTGATTATGGACTGTTGTGGTGCAGTTGCAGTCGGAGAAAGTTGAAGAATGCAGCTGCGCTTGATTGTATTACTGTATGGTCAGGGGAGATTTCTAATTTCTATGCGAGTAAGCCAGCTTACGCTAAAACCAAAGCGGTTTGGACACGCCTGCACTAAAAGCGTAACTCGGGTAACTTAAGGGCTGACGCGGCAACGAAGATGACTACCTGGTACAGTACAGTATCTGACCTAGTAAATTATGACTGATTATCAAGAGATCTTGAATGAAGACAGTGGACACCTCATATAAATGTAGATCATTCAGATCTTGTGCCTTTGTTATTCATCGGTTAGTAAGGTAAGTACAGGTACCTTATGTACTCTAAGGTACTCCCGGTGAGCTCCGTGCTGGACCAAGGCATCGCCACCCTCAGCCTCATCAGAACGTAGGTAGCCACACTGTGCAAAGTACGAAAACCTTGTCTTAGGGACCGAGGATAAACGTCCTCAGCAGAGATGGCCTTCAACACTATCGTCAGGCAGTCTCGAGTTCAAATCGGAGCCCGATGGTATGCTGAGTACAATACGGAGTTCAGAGTACAACCGCATATTTCTAGATCCTGATGATTTGCACATGTATGCGCCTGCAACAATGACAATGCTATTCCGAGACACAGGTACGCGCTCACTCAGGGATCTCCAGTCCTATCATCAAGACAAAAGACCGCTTCGCCCCTCCATGTGGTTACGCAACCTGCAGTGTGTGATTTAGGTAGTCATCAAGGTAATAACACGGTATCTGGTGTTCGCTCGTATGATGTTTCTGGATCGTGTTGCGAAGTAATCCTGATGTAAAGGTGCAGCTGTGGATTATCTAATCGGAGAGCGACCCACGTGATAGGCTTGCTAAATCACACCGCTCTGGGCAGAAACCGCTAAACTTAGCGGGGAATGACAGACGGAGAAACTTTTCTCGTCAACCAGCACAGCGTTTACATATCACGAAATGGAGGGAGCGGATGTGCATTCGAGGAAACGGAAGCGCAAGCATGGAAATGCCTCTGCAAAGAATATAATATCCTCATCCGCGCTAGACGACGGCCCTCTTAATCCCATCGCATCAGAGGGAAAGACAAAAACGAAGAAGACCAAGCATATTCATTCTTCAAGTGATCAAGGCTCAGATGACGACGAGGCGACCACAGAGCTCGAAGAAGTCCAGCATAAACCTGAGGAGGATGCCGATCAGACCGGAAATACGGCCGAAGCTGGCACAATCCAAGGTGTCGACTCGAATGACTCCAACCATGAGCTACCATCCACTTCAGTTCTTTCGCTTCCACCCTCAGGACCAGATCCTCAGAAGTTCTCGGACCTCAATCTGTCAAGCAAGACGATGCAAGCAATTGAAGATATGAAGTTCGAAACCATGACGGAAATACAGCAGAGGGGTATACCACCATTACTGGCCGGTAGAGACGTCTTGGGGGCTGCCAAGACAGGGTCCGGGAAAACGTTGGCTTTCCTGATACCTGCGGTGGAGATTCTGAGTGCCTTGCGGTTCAAACCACGAAATGGTGAAGGGTCCTCGTGCGCAACAGCATGCGTGTATGTACTGACCTGCGCTAGGGACTGGCGTTATTGTGGTGTCTCCGACTAGAGAATTAGCCCTACAAATATTCGGAGTCGCCCGAGAGCTTATGGCGCATCACTCGCAGACGTATGGCATAGTAATTGGCGGCGCGAACCGGAGAGCTGAAGCAGAGAAGCTTACGAAAGGAGTCAACCTACTGATTGCGACACCGGGCCGACTATTAGACCATCTACAAAATACTCAGGGCTTTGTGTACAAGAATATCAAGGCACTTGTCATCGATGAGGCGGATCGAATACTAGAGGTTGGTTTCGAGGACGAAATGCGGAGTATTGTCAAGATTCTACCGAAGGATGAGCGGCAGACGATGCTCTTCTCCGCCACACAAACCACCAAAGTTGAAGATCTAGCGCGGATATCTCTACGTTCGGGGCCGCTGTACATCAACGTCGACCATCGCAAGGAGTATAGCACCGTGGAAGGCTTGGAGCAGGGCTATGTCATATGCGATTCAGACAAGCGATTCCTGCTTCTCTTCTCGTTCCTGAAAAGGAACCTCAAGAAGAAGATTATTGTCTTCTTCTCAAGTTGCAACTGTGTCAAGTATCATTCGGAGCTGTTGAATTACATCGATCTTCCCGTGTTGGACCTCCATGGTAAGCAAAAGCAGCAAAAGAGGACGAACACTTTCTTCGAATTCTGCAATGCCCAGCAAGGCACGTTGATTTGCACGGACGTGGCCGCCAGAGGATTGGATGTATGTGTGACTACGGTCTCCGTTTATACTTCTCTTCAGCTGACTTCACGCTCAGATTCCTGCCGTGGATTGGATCGTACAATTTGATCCACCCGACGACCCTCGTGACTACATCCACCGCGTGGGTCGTACAGCGCGCGGAGCGAACGGGAAGGGGCGGAGTCTAATGTTCTTGCAACCATCTGAGGTTGGATTTCTCAAGCAGCTCAGTGAAGCAAGAGTGCCTGTCGTCGAGTTCGAGTTTCCGGCCAAGCGGATCGTGAATGTGCAGGCCCAGCTTGAAAAGCTCATCGGGCAAAATTACTACCTAAACAAGGTGAGTCTTCAATGGTCCTCGGTCACAGGTCACCACTGATTCGCCATCACTTCAAGTCCGCCAAAGATGGATACCGCTCTTATCTTCAGGCGTATGCTTCCCACAGCCTCCGCTCGGTTTTTGACGTTCACAAGCTTGATCTGGTCAAAGTGGCCAAGGGCTTCGGTTTCAAGACGCCGCCGAGGGTGGACATTACTCTGGGGGCCAGCATGAGTCGAGACAAGAAGAAGGAAGGCAGGAGAGCGTACGGTAGTCAGCCCAGGCAAGGGCAAAGGTTTAAGCGTAAAAGGGATGACGAAAGGGATTGATATTAGGATACGACTGTCGTGCGAACTGTTCCTTGAGCTCCACCGTAAAGCGATCTGTTATTTTCCTTTCGGAAGTGATGCTCGTATTGCAGGAGGCGCTCATCAGCATTTGTGCCTCCCTTATTCCAGTCAGAGAAATCGACCTTCTCGACAAGCTATCCTTTACTGCCCGTCCAGCTATAATTTCACTCTGAGAGACCGACGAGGCCAGCGGCGCGATGGCAACGCCTACAACTTTGAAAGAGAAGGTGGGTCATCATTCCCTGGGGGTAGATACCTAAGATAATCCAGCAATCAACTTGTATCCAAGCAATCTGTAGATCGCCCTCATATACCACGCACAAAAGATATGACATGGGCACGAAGTACTATGGTTTATTCTTTCCACCTATCAGTCATGGCTACCCTGTACGACGATCGAGTTTAGCGCGTGGATATAAATATCGAAACACAGACATGGCTGAAGTTGTTCCTCCGTTCCGCGAGTAAAGTGTCGCAGTAGCATGGTCTCGGTCATGATGAGCTGTCAAGCGTAATGTTAATCGACCGTGCATAGAAACGGTCTCCGTCCCAACCTCCTCTGACCGTTCAAGGTACAGAACAGTACGTCGTCCAGACAACTGGCCTGGCGTCTTTGCCGACACCCTTGCCTGGAGCAAGCGTTTGGCACCGTTCAGTTGGGAGAGGCTAAGGTTTATTTTGCTGAAACATTAATTCAGGTCCTGTAGGTAGCCTTGCGTGGGATCCACAGTTTGCAAAGGTCTCAAGATATTTGTAGTCGTGGCTGTCGCAGGTGGCACGAACATGTTGTAAACGACGCTGTGCAACCTGCATGTTCGGGGTAGAGAACCCCTTTCGATTATCAGGGGAAAACTGTGGGTGTAACTCGGGCTTTGATTGCTGGATCAATTGATTGATTGTAAAAAGGCTCATTCGCATCATCTTCGATACTCTATTCGATGCCGGCCGTACTGTATTTGTGTACATTATTTGTGCATGCAGTTATCTAGTTGTAAAGCGGCAAAAGGTCAAGGTCAATGGGACGACGGGCCAACTAAAAACAGCTCAGTGTGAAGCCGTCTTGTCCAACCAGACTTCAGACCTTCTTCCCTTGCGGCGCAGACCATCTTTTCCCGCCATCTCGCTGTCCCGACAATCCTAACGCTGCTTCTAACTCAACCTAACGTTACTGGAACAATTCATAATTTGGGTACCTAGTAGGGACCGAACACACTTTAGGCTGGTTGCTCTCCTTCGTTTGTTGTCTTGTATCCAGTTTTCGTCAAGAGGCTGCCCCGTACGAGTCCTGTTGAACCTATCTTCGATCCCAGACTTTATACTGGGGATCCTCCCTCAGCTAAGCTACCTCCGACACCCATCGAGGTCCGTGTATTTTTGAAGTATACCGAATACCGCCCAGGATCAACTCGTTGTGCATTCATTCAGCTTCCGCTGCCCTGCCTGCTTCTCCCATGTCCGTTCTCCTTCATGACGGACCAGCATCTTACCTTGTCGCACTTCGATTCACTTTTTGTTGCGCAATAGTGTGGACGCCCTGCTAGCTCGCGCTCTTCGACGACTCCAAAGTCCACTTCATATTCTTTTACGGTTGGGGTCTTCCTTGAGCAGCGGTTTGACGGTTAACGTTATCGTTGCGCACCTCTCGGCTGGCGACAGCAAAACGTCCCTCACCTCCACCGACCTGCGATTTCCGTTTCGTTCCACAATTATCTGGAGAATCTACAAAATCACCTCATCGGCATTACGGAAACACTCATTGAAAATTCAAACCTCAAAACTCTCGGTAGCAATTCACTCTGCCGCGCCATAAGCACTGAACGCACGTTGAGTTCTATCTTGTCTTCGACTGTGGAAGCCTAAAGCACAGGAAGCTCTTTACGCAGCAAAAGCTTTGAACGTCGCGCTGGGTGTGGCGAGCAAACCACAATCTTATTCCGACCACATGCCATCTCCAACCTGAGACATCCTCAAGATGGGTGTAGATACTCGGAAGCCACCATTACCTGCGCCGACGGAATCATCCACCTTAAACACCTCCGGCGGTAGCATCACTGGCACTGATCTTGCGACAGACGTATCTCGCAGGACCGACCAGACCTCCTACTCAATCCCTGATGACGGCAGCCCCATCACCATCTCGACCAGACGCAAAAGAGATCATCGAGATAAAGATCGAAACGAGGGCACGCTAACTCGGGCTTCGCACCACTCCCAGACATCTCTACTGATCGAATACTTTGAGGGCGGGAAAGGGCCAAATCTGCGTACGAGGCCGAGTGTAAGGGTCAAGGTTACACCTTCGGCTGCGCGGAAGATCAAAGAAACGAGCGACCATATCCAAATCAGCGAGACTGGCGGCACCAGAAAGCCATCCTATTCGCAGCGTATCTCGTTGGGTCCTAAGATCGGGCGAGACAGGCAGATTGCAGAGACCGGAGACGATCGAAGTATCAGCTCTTATACCTCCGCGGCGGAAGACTCGAATGTTGGACAACGAGGTCCTCCGGTTGAGATTGAAGTTCTGCATAGAGATCAAGGCAGCGACCTCTCTGGCGCCAGCCAAGTCCAAGGTCAGCAGCACACTTACCAGAACACATCCGACATATCTTCGATGCCGCCGGACAGCATGCTAGATGTCAATGCTGGGAACATCACCCCACGGCGGAATCGAAGTCGAAGTATGAGTAGAGAAAAAGTTTACACTGCTCAGGATAAGCTAAAGACGCCTTCTCGAAGGCGAAGCCGAAGCTTGAGCAGAGAGAGAATTGCGCAGAAGGTTATAGAGAAGCTCGGAAGCAAGCCCAGGGAAGTTAGCAGCGGAAAGCATAGAAGCGGCAGTGCCAGTAAAACTAGGAGCCGTAATGCCAGCAAAGAGCACATTGTAGAAAGCGTCAAATCACCGGGGCGGCGGTCCAGCAGACATCACCATGACGAGGAACTCACAAGCGGCGCCGAATCAAGCCTTCTCACAACCTCACAACTATCAGGTGAAAAGAAGTCTGGCGATCAACAATCGTTTCGCTCCGGCACTTCGAAGTCGTCCATCAACAATCCCCGGTTACTTGATATGGTCGAAGACGCGGTCCGTCGTCTCATTCTTCCCGAGCTCAGCGCGTTGAAGAAAGAGCAGAAAACCGAACAGAACCGGACCAAGTTTGAGCGTGGCAGTCGAGACTCAATTGGATCTGGTAGCGGTGCCTCCGGCGAAGGTCTCACCCGCCGCGTGTCGAAACATGCTAGTGCTCCCGACTTTGCTGGTAAGCCTAAGGTGGTCCTAAATCGTGATGAAAACGACCCAGGGATCACTTTGTCAGGAAACTCCGTGAAGGGGAGGAAGGTCTTTTGGCGCGACGGAGGCTCAGGAGGAGTATCAGGTCAAAGCTACAACCGAGACCCAAGGGATGAGATTTCACTTGGGGAACAGGAGAAAGTGAGGCGGAAAAGGAGCAAGGAGGGTCACCGCGCCAGAGATGCTGCAGCTACTGGGCTCGCCGGGGGCATACTCACTGCTGCAGCACTCAAGCACCACGATTCAAGGTCAAGCGTTGACAGTAGTAGGAGGGAGCGAAGAAAAAAACAAGGAAACAGCAGAAGTCGAAGCGCGAGCCTTGCACAGAGTACGGAGGAGATCTTTTTCAAGCACGACGTACCTCTTATGCCCATGCGTAGCGAGATCAACGAATCGGAGCTGACACGGGACTCGATCTTATCTGAACGAACCGCTGGACCGCAGACCTCGACACCTGGGCATCACGGCGCACAAGTGTACGAGGTATCCCGTGGTTCACCTCGGGAGGTATCATCACCCGCTTCGAGGACCCCAACCCGCACTCCAGTGGCGCTTCAGAGAGGTTTAGGAACTCATCATAGCAATCATTCGCGTGGAGATCTCAGCGTTCGTAGTGCGGATAGTGATCGAAGTCACCGCAGCGCCAGTGACCAGCAGTCCAAAGCCAGAGAAGCAGGCTTGGCGAGTACGACGGCCGGTGTTGGTGTTTTAGCCGCAGATCATCGCCTTGATTACCATGATGATCTCGTCGCGCATGAATATGTTCCCAGGGAACAGAATCGTGCCCTGAGCCCGATTCAAAGTGTTGCAAGTTACAAGGACGAAACCAGCGAACCTCCTGACCGACGCTCCCGCATCCGAACTCACAGCACCGGCTCGATGACTCCTTCCGAACGAGCACCGACCAAAGCTTCCAACTTGTCAATCGACTCGTTGTCGTCAGCCGCGAGCACAGACTTGGCGCGTTCCAGACGAGCACAAGCTTTCACCGTGCAAAATGGTCGTCCGGTCTTTAAATCTGATCGGTCGCAACCTTTGGAGACTCGGTACGAGGATGAGCCTACTGCCGAAAGCATGGACCAATGGTACCATCAACAGCACGTGGAGAATGAACGGTACCGAGACTCCACAGGGGACAGCAGTTACAGAGACACAACGATTGACGTGAGGCACATGACGAACTATACGGACGACAGCTCGGATGCACCCTACCTTGACAGGGTAACAGCAGGGCAGGAGGTTCGTGGCGTCGGTGCCAACCCGGAATATATCCACACACCTGCAGCGGTCGAGTCGGCAGTAGCCTCCCTTCATGATCCGTCAGTCCTTGATGTCCGCTCTACTCAATCCGGAAGATCGAAAGGCGGTGAGCGTTCCTATCAGAATTCTTTGAACGGAGGTCACCCGGAATCGCGGGACTATTATGCCGGTTCGGAACCTGGCCTTGCAGCCGCTGAGCAGGGTAGTCCTCTAAAGCAGCAGCGTATTGCTCGCGATTCAGCCATGAGCTCGCCCACGCAGAGTCGCTCTCTAGAGGGAGACGAAGAAGCTGTACGCTTGGGTGCCAGTGGCCTCCCAATTGCGGGCGACCCAATACCTGAAATTGGGCATGGTCTTGACTCCGAGTCGGATATCAATACCAATCCGTCAATCATTCAGGGCCCCATGGGCGGACTTCCTCAAGGAAGCCGAGATCACTGGCCATACCAGCCGACACCACCTCAGTCGAACGGGAATGTTTTCTCTGGTCGCAGCAACCATGGTGACCCTAATGGCCTGCAGACTGTGGATGCTGGTCTACTTAGTGCTGCTGCGGTAGCTACTACTCACAATCACGAATCCGAGCTTGACGACCACGGTAACGGCTCTGAGCACGATCATGAGGTGGAAGGGAACTACGAGAGTAAGCCTGCCGTTAACGACAACTACTATCATGGCGGCATTCAGGATTTCGGTCCTAATCGCGATCCGTTCATGCACACCAAATCAGTCCCCACACCGCCAATGGCTAAAGACGAAGGCTATATCTCTGCTGCTAACCCTCGCTCGCCAGGTAACATTACACCTGAGCCCCTGAGCAAGGATCTGCGATACGAGGACGAGGATGAAATAGATGGCATCGATTACGTTCTCGCTGGCGAGGATCCTTTTCTCAGTAACCGTCATGCTCGGCATCTAAGTGGTAATTCCCACGGGATGCAGTCTCCACTGTATGATAGTGCGACTGGAAAGGGCATCGACAGGATTCAGTCCAAGGACATTGTCGCTTTGATGGACCATGTAAGTTACTATTGACGTTCCGCCGACATAACTATACTAACATCTATCAAGCTTACCGTTCGGGACGCTCAACGGAATGCTCGCGACACCGAAATCCTTGTCACTCTCGTTCGAAGCGCCGCTGAGATGCGAAATTCCTTTGAAGACATGAGACGCTTCATTGCAGAACAGGATGACATGATTATTGACACTGCGGATAAGCAACATGAGCGCACGACGCAGAAGATTATCGGGGGACCAAGGCCACAACCCAATAGCGGTTCTCGAGCATCCCGCGGGATCTCTGCCGAAGACGAGGCCTTGGACGATCTGCCAGCCAAGCGGAGAAATGTATTCAAGCGCGCCCTTAAAGGTCTTAGTATGAGAAGTTCCAACGATCTTGGGAAGATCGAAGAAATGCTACAAACGCTGCTTGGCGAAGTGGAGGGCCTCAAGGCTGCGCAAGGCTTGCGTCCCAATACCAGTACCCAACATACCAACAGTTTCAACTCGTACGACGATCTTCATGCCACTGCTCCAGAAGCTGGATACGAGCCGGAAGGCCATGCTGGAACCGGATCGACAGGCAACCAATCCGGCTATCTTTCCAATTCTCCATCACGACATGGGGTTATGCGTAATTACGAAGGCCGTCGCGGCTCCGGGAATCGTGTCAGTACAGTCCTTGAAGGTGACGAGGAGCTCGACGCGCACGAGCAAGCTCTCTTGAGCAATCAATTCGAGAACAGCGAGCAGCTCCTCACTCCGACGCGCGACTACGTTCGTCACGGATCTGTGCCACTGAATACCCCTCCACAAGTCCACATCCCTACCGGTGCACATAGCAACGATAACACGCCACGGACCGGCACGGATAAAAGCCGAAAACATAAGTCCAGTAGCTCATCCTTCTTCCCCAAGATATCACGCTGGTCCAAGACCACTGCATCCTCGGTTGGAGATAACTTTAAGAGCACGAACCGCAAAGAGAGACCGCTTTCGGAAGCATCGCGCTCAGGATCGCTGCTGAATTATGATGCCAATGACCACTACGACGCCCGTGATGAGGATCGGCTTCGTTCCAGCTATTCTCTCGAAAACGAGCGAGGCGGGAGCCAGATTCGACCTCCATCGCCATTGATCCCTTCCCAAGTGGCAGAGGATCCAAAGTACCAGGCTCATCGCAATTCACTAAATCTACAACATCCTCAGCCAAGACCTGGGCCGACTCAGCGATACCAGAATCACCTTGAATCTCAGGCTCACAACTTCGACTCTCCTATGTCACCAACATCCGATCAATGGGGATCCAATCCGAGCCTTGCCCGCTTTGTTCCCGCTCCCAGTAAGCGACACAGCGGGGCGGGATACTTGTCGCCCATATCAGATGCAGGATATTCCGAACTTTCTGCCGCCAATGAAGCGTCTGCGCCTCCTCGGCCACCAAAGATACGTGATGATGGCCCGTTAGTACCACAGCGACCAGCAAAGATTGCAGTGAAGGCTGGCAACGCTCCGTCGCAGTTGGGATCCGAGCACTTGGCCGTGCCGGACGAAGAACAGAGATACAGTAACGGGTCTGGCTATGAGCAAGTATGTCCACCATCCCCTTTGCGCACACACGTTTTTTACTTTCGAAGACGCACCGTTGACTCGTGCAGGTCAATGATTCCCCACTTACCGCGTCTGGTCAAGTCCCTCAGCGCAAACTGACCGGTCCGAGACCCATCACCTCCTCCGGGAACTATAACCTTGACCAGGCCGGTAACCCAAAGAGACATCGATATCGAGGCTCCCCTAACGCCATCGATTCAACCGAAGACGTCACCTTCTAGAAACAGATAAGACGGCGTTTTGTCGGAGGCACAAAGAGAGAAAACCTAGGCGGATTTCTGCGGACAAATCCGCCCGCTCTGGAAAGAATTCTGCAGAGCTAGACACATTACAAACGTACTTGATGACGATGGAATGAGCGTTTCTTTTACATTTGCATCTAATTTTTCTGTATGGCATCTACCTAAACCGGAACTGTTTATAGGTTCGCAGCGCGAGCTGACTCCGGCTGTTCAGCGCAGCGAGCAAATGAAATGAAATCATGGTTTAAGTTCACGTTACGCTATCTGCTGACTTGATGAAGTTCACCCTACCCTAACCCTCGAGATTTGCGCACCAAGATGCAAAGACGTGAGACGCGTTATCGGTTATTGCGTGGTGGATAGACCCTACCTACGTGAAGCTTGAATGAATCCACCTCATCTGCCTGCAATTTCCCGTCTTTATCTCTTCCCTCATCCCAATTTCCGCTTCTACGTTTCACGTCCCTAACACCAACATATCACCAACACGAGTATCAAAACTAGCACCAACGACGACGACAATGAGAAGCGGGAATTCTTCGCGAAGTGGCCGTGGATGCAAATAGACTTGAAACCCCGCCAGGCCAAATGGTGTCCGCGTCATCACCCTCGATGGCTTGCCGGCTTTGATGACTTGGGATGTTGGTCTTCGACCAGGGCTGCTCCACCTATCTATCGAATTTGTGGACCAGACTCTTTCGATGATGAGGGCAAGCCGAAGAGGCAGAGGAGCTAGGAAGCTAGGAGAATCAGTGGAGTTAATGGGAAGTTGGCGAATTTGGACGCCAAGCAGGAGTACCAACGCAACGTTTGGTAGATGGAGCAGTTTAGAGCAGCTATCACCGAAATGAGGACATGGAGAAGGACCTGGCGCAGCTTGAACCACTAGACGCTCTTATCCGAGTCTGTCTGTCAGATAACATATCGAGTATTATCATGTCAACAGCTCTATCAACATAGAACCCCCAACTCATCCTGACCGTCCCGTAATCCCCCAAATACCAGACGAAAGTTCAGATGAAACCAGCATCGTGGTGGGGTGACACGATTCGACGTCGTGGCGCAGTATTCCGATCTCGTCGGCGAACGATTCGTTGCGGGGCTGACTAGCCGTCGATAACACCACGCCAGTTCCGGACCATGCCGAATCAGGAAATCAGTCGACCTCATGGATCGCGACAGAAGCGTACTATGCTAATTTGGGAAACGTTTTCACTTAACACGACTGGGCCGGTCGGTGAATCAATTATGGAGAGGCTCATAAGACTTGAGAGCTTTTTGCTTTCTTTCTCTTTACTTTCTTGCTCTTGCAACGCACTCCCGAATTCGACGCACTTGCGCATTTTCGTAGGTCTTCACTTCCAGCTCTTGCGCTTTACTTTGCTGACATTGCTGAGGACCAAGCCATCAAGATTCTTCGACTTCTATTTCGAAACAAGCACCGGGTTCTTTGACCGACCGACAGCGCTCCGGAAGGTATCTAGCTAGTACATCACAGTAGGTTGGAGATGCGCTTCCACATCCGGCGTTCCAACTCTGACACGATTGACCCAGACCACGATGGGCGGCATCAACAGACGCCAACGCGCGCAGCGGACCCGCCGCGCCAAGGAACGCCGAGCCCTCAACCCCTGCACCCTCAAGCGCCAACTCCTCCGCGCGCAACGCCAGCGACTCCAGAACCGCACCTTCCACCCCTTCCTGCGTCTGCCAGCCGAGCTGAAGTTGCGCGTGCTGGAGCTGGCCGACCTCGACTCCATCCGGAACCTCGCAGGAACGTGTCGCACGACGGCTACCCTGTGGACTGCAAACAGCGAAGTGGTCTGGAACGTGCTCTTGAAGGAGCGATATAGACTAGAGGCGAAAGTCCTCGGACCGGCGGAGAGTTTCCCCTCGTTCGGGGAGTTGGCGGGGCGGAAGAAGGCGCAGAGCCTAGCGTGTGGACGGACCGCTGAGCAGGAGGCGGCGATCGAGAGCGCGGCGCAGGCGGTGGTGATGAGGAGAGACACGCAACGGATGCACGGCGGGACGTTCTGCGCTGCACCGATGACGGTGTTGAGCGTCGAGGCCCGAAGAGGCGGGTTCGGCTACTTGAAGCTCCTGGACGAGATCAGCCGCTGCGTGGACGCGGATATGAACCACGTCAAGCACGACCTCGCCGCGGCAGGCGTAGCCGACGTCGAGAGTTTCCGGCCCGCCGTGATGCTGTTGTGGAGGATGAAGTGGTGGAAGATCGAGAACGTCCCGGACCCGGGCTCGTTCATCATCGCGAGCAAGCGCTACCGAGTCCTCGACGATAACGAGCGGGTCGCACTCGTCGCGGACGAGCCGGCGGAGAGCAAGGAGCGATTCAGAATCCTGCTGGAGATCCTGGCATGGAAGCTTGGACGGTCGTTCAGCGTGGACGCCATCTGCTGGAACGCGATCACGGAGGAGCGACAGCAGGAGGAAGAAGAGGGCGGCGACCGACAGATTCCCCAGCTGCACGCGCTGCTGTGGACGGAGATGGAGGGTTGGTTGATGCGGGAGGTGATCGAGAGGGGTCTCCGCGAGGTTCTGTTGCCGAGTACCTGCGATCCGACGGACGAGCTCCGAGTGGCGGGGCGGGATTTCTGCTCGAAGAAGGTCGCCTTTCTCAGGCATACCGACCTTCGAGATATCATCACGGAGAGGGGCGTGTGGATGGAAAGGCAGACGGATCTGGTGTCCCGGATCAAGGAGATGCTGGGTTCGAGGGAGCTAGATTTGGTTGCGTGGGAGAAGGGTGGAGGGCGGGGTGGTGAGGTCAAGGGAATGGTAGCGTGATAGCCAGACTGGGGGAGCAGTCACTAGCCCTAGCGGTAGTGGTGATGATAGCAGAGAAGTTTTGATTAAATTCAAGCTTTGATCAACAGTATCGCGATTTGTGATATCAAGCTTGATATGTGCCTTGAGTAGACGAATTGAGATGAATTGCTAGCAATTCATCCGATGAAATTTTGGGGACAGTTGGTTTAACCGACTAAAGGCGCTGAAAAGCATAACAGAGCAAGACGGTTAAAGGGAGGTCTGATTGGGAGCCAATGCAGCAGAAACATGTACAACCAGACAAGGCAGAAAAAGTCGATGGTCCAGACCCACAGACTTCCTCTTCATAACTTGAAAAATTGAATACAAAGAACAGGGCACTTATCCCACCATGATATGAGGTTCATTCGGACGAGGGCGTTTGAATCTGCATGTGGCGTTTGTGATTACACAAACAAGAGAGTGGCCTGACCAGATCAGGAACAGCCGAGGCAACTTTACAGCGTGGGATTGTAGGTGTTCGCTTTCAAGATACCAAGTATACCTCATTCCCTCTTCTCTGAGTTCATTCGTCCTCGCTGTAACACGAGCACATCAAAAAGACCACCAAAAGATTCTCAAACATCATGGCAGCCGCAGTGCCAGAGTTCACGCCCACCCCGGTCCAGGCGATCCCCAGCATCGTGAACGAAGTACGGACGTCCTTCCACGCGCAGAAGACGAAACCGCTAGAATTCAGGCTTGTACAACTCCGAAAGCTCTACTGGGGGTAAGGGCACCCCTTTCTTGGCGATCGACGTCCGTCTCGAACGACCGGCTGCTTATCCGTCTGTGGAAACAGGTTGAAAGACAACGAAGCGGCCTTGGTCGAAGCGTGCAAGCGGGACCTGGGCAAGTCCGCGTTCGAAGCGTACCTCACCGAGATCGATTGGTGCAAGAACGACGTTGTTTTCGTCTGCAACAAGCTGAAGGGATGGGCAAAGGATGAGAAGGCGCCGGATATTCCGCTCACGAACATGGCGTTGAGCCCGAGGATTAGGAAGGATCCGTTGGGATGCGTGCTGATTATTGGGTATGCATCTACCTGGGAAGAGCATGCGGGGTGTAGTCGTTTGAGAACGGGAGTGCTGATCAGTGGATTAGGGCATACAACTTCCCGGTACAGCTGTCGATAGGTCCGATGATAGGAGCGATGGCTGCGGGAAACACTGTGGTTCTGAAACCGAGCGAGAACGCTCCCGCTACGGCGGCAGTGATGGAAAGGATTATCAAAGATTACTTGGATCCATCATGCTACACCGTGGTCCAGGGTGCTATCCCGGAGACGACTGCACTGCTGGAGCAGAAATGGGACAAGATCTTCTACACCGGCAGCGGCGCCGTGGGCAAAATCATTGCGAAGAAGGCGGCGGAAACGCTCACCCCCGTGACGTTGGAGCTCGGCGGACAAAACCCCGCCATCATCACCAAGAACGCCGATTCCAGATTGGCGGCCAGGAGGTTGCTCTGGGGAAAGTTCTTGAACGCCGGTCAGGTTTGCACGTCGCAGAACTACATCCTGATCGACAAGGAGATCCTGCCGGCATTCATCACCGAACTCAAAACGGCAATGGCTGAATTCTACCCGGATGGTGCAAAGGCATCACCAGACTATGGCCGCATCGTTACCCAGAAGCAGTACCATCGTCTGAAGGGCATGATCGACAACAGCAATGGCAAGATCATCCTCGGCGGGACGATGGACGAGACGGAGAGGTTCATCGAGCCGACCGTGGTGGTGGTAGACGATGTGCAGGACAGCTTGCTGGTAGAAGAGAGCTTCGGGCCACTGATCCCGATCCTCCCCGTCAACAACCTAGACGAGGCGATCCGGATCGCGCGCGAGATACACAGCACCCCGCTGGGACTGTACCCGTTCGGCAACAAGACGGAGACGGAGCGCATCCTCAGCGAGCTCCGCTCCGGCGGCGCCTCGGTCAACGACGCGTACTTTCACGCCTCGATCCCCACCCTCGCTTTCGGCGGCGTGGGCGACTCCGGTAACGGCGCGTACCGCGGAAAAGCGTCGTTCGACTGCTTCACGCACCGGCGCAGCGTCACCACCACGCCCGGCTGGGTCGAGAGCCTGATCAGCATCCGCTATCCGCCCTACCAGGGCAAATTGGCCAAGTTGCAGAAGATGTCTGCGCTCACGCCGAATTTCGACCGTGACGGGAGGGTCAAGTTCAGTCTGGTCAATTACATCTTGACGTTAGGGGCTGGATCGGCCAGAGGGGCGGCCACGAGGTTCGTGGCTGTGGTGCTTGGTGAGTACCTACCTAGTCTTGGCGGAAGACCGTCGAGGCCTTGGCGCATATGGTACAGATACGAATACTGTACCTCGGGCTAACAGACGTGCAGCTGCAATTGCTTACAAACAATACACCGAACGCCGGGCGAGATTGTAAAGGGATGTGGCTGTAGGACACCACGTATTAATATTGTATTTCGGGTTTCTTTTTCCCTGGGGTCCGGTGACTGTGCTCTTTGATTGAGGCGCTTTCTTGGTTGTTCTTTCAGTACCTTACCTAGTAACTTACTTTGTAGTCTGGTCAATTGGATGCGGGGAATCCGACTCGCAGCAGTGCTAAGAACAACCTTACCGCGACAAGTTCCCGCAGGTAAGCGTTGCAGAGATTTATTGGCCCGCCTTTGGACGGATGTCAACAATACATCCACAAATCCTCCGTCAATCATCCACTCAATATTAATCCCTCACCCGTTGACTCGACCACTCGTCACCTCTTTCGAGAAACTTCGGATATTGCTCCGTACCATGTGGATGATGAAAGATGGAAGATGGGATCGGAAATCCGACAAAAAGCAGGCACAGGTACTGTACGACGTGAGATGGCGATGTGAATGGTCACCGAGTCAGCATGACCATGGCCGTGGTCATCATTCGAGAGTCCACGACCGGCCATCCAGACCAGCCAAGTCCCGGTCAAGGTATCATCGATTACCCCCTTAAAACCTGCCCCGCCTGTTGATTCTTACATGTACCGTGTGTACCGTAACTCGCAGCAACCAGTCGCCGTTCAGCCCTGCAACACACGCCCTGATTTTGATATCACTTCCAGCTTCGTATACGACGTACTAACTGTAAGTTCATTAATTCTCGAGTGACTTACAGTACAGTTCTGTACAAGCAGGGCAAGGGTATAGGGTGAGGAATTTCTTACGTTATGGCGTCCATCTGGGCGCTGGGTCAACTGATGCCGCCCCCTTACCTATACATAGCCAATACTGTAGCCCTCCAAAGCGGCGTCGATCGCTAAACCATCTGCATCGTACCTGAAAATCCCATCCCAGCCACTCCTCTCCCAAGTTCCAGCCGGCGTCGCACTGGGCCCTCAGAGGCGCAGCGGAATCGACGCCGCTTTGATAAAGCAGCATCGACGCTAACGACGGAAGCGAAAAGTATGGTGCTTCTGCCTGCAGTTAACTGCAAAGCGCATAACCCAAAAACATGAAGGCGTCAGCTCACAGGAGATTATTCTTGACAGCGTGACCAGGCAAAGTGCTGCAAAATGAAGACCCTTTCCGGCGACCATGCAGTTAACGGCATCGTGACATTTTGTCTCCTGAAAAGTGGACATGGAGAGGCGGGGCGGCTATAAGAGTGCTGCTTGCCTCTGTTTGCTACTGATACTGACCCGACATAATACAATAGATTGACATACTTCATAGCAATTCATAGCAAAGAACTCAACAAGATCACAACACATCCATCCTCCTCCTCACATATTACCTACTACAGTACAACCCCACAACCCACCCACACAAAATGAAAACCCCCTTCCACCTCACAGAACCACACCCCTCCGTCCCCCGCACAAGCTACATCCACTCCGGCCGCGGCGGCGCCGGCAACTTCAAGCACGTCGACGCCTCGACCATCACATCCGCCTCCTCGGCCTCGGGCCCGGCCTCTCTCACCCCTCTGCCCGCCCCCGACACCTCCTCGCGCGCCTTCACCTCCGGCCGCGGCGGCGCCGGCAACGTCCACCGCGCCGCCGAGCGCGCCATCTTCTCCTTCGACGAGGAGCTCGAGCGCCAGCGCATCGTCGACGCAAAGGTCGCTCCCGTCTACCACATCGGCCGCGGCGGCGCGGGGAACTTGTTCAGCGACGACCGTCGGCCTAGCGGCGGCGGAGATTATGCGCAACACCGCCATGGGAGTGCGAGTAGCGTCGTGAGTCGGGAGAGCGATGCGAGTGATGGGAGCGATGGTGGGGCGAGGAGGAGCGTCGAGGGGGCGTTGAGGAAGGTTGGGAGGACTTTTTCGAGGGGTTGAGGTCGCTCGACTCGATGCTTCTACGTGCTTGCAACGGACAATCGCCCTCGCGGTCGTTACGGCGCTTTTTACTTCCTTCTGCTCGACGGCGCTAAGGCGAGCTGGTTCTGATTCTCGTGTCGTCGGCGGCGGCGCAACATTTTACGCACCCTAAGACGGCGGGGTTATCAAAAGCATTCGGATTGTTTTCCCTTGGGTCATCGGCGTTTTGGTATTGCTTCCTACCATCACCACGGTCGGGTACCAGTCCCGTTGCATGTTCGTCACGACCAAGCGTGTCTATAGACACTCATCTACCTACACACCTATACATCTCCGTCACCCCACAACGGCGTCATATCAACACCTCGATGGACGAACAACACCTACACCGATCACAAAACAACAACCAGCGGAGTTCTTCTTTTGCAAAAGGATATACCCCGGTGAGGGCGCCTGCTCTGGCCCACTGTACCTAGTTTCAGTTTCTGCTCGACATGTTTGCTCCGTTACGTCGTCTGCTTGCGGTCTTCATTTACAGCGTTGTTCTCCATCCACGTACCATAGCATCATATGAGAATATATCTCTATCATGGCCAGCTTCACTAGCACGTCGTTGCCACTAGATTTTGCGTGGTCGAGCTTTCATACAAGTATAAACTAAGCTGCAGTCTTTGATCCTGCCAGGCACATCCCTTCTAGCCTGCTCCATACATGTGGACACTTACAGTACCTATGTACACCGACACTTGCGTTTCCATCTCAACTAGGGTAGGAAATCATCACCTGATCCGGACGTAGACAAACGCGGGGAAATGGACTAGTACACTTCAACGCTCATAACAGTGTGAGCGGCAACACCAACGCCAACACCAACGCCAGTGCCCATTCGAGGTAGGGTATCCTTCCAGCTATCTACGGCATGCCGCATAACGACGGAACATTCGAGTAGATCTGCGGCTTCTGAGTAATGCTTCCTCATGAGTAAACGGGTTCGAGTGGACGGTAAAAGCCCGCGGTCTTTCCCGGGGTCGGTGCAGCAGTCCAACTCCCGAACTCTAGATGGTTTTGAGGGATAAGGTAGGTGTGTGTAGCTGTAGATCGAAGGCGGGATTTGCTCAAGGTCGATGGCGGAACTCTCATCCAAGCATCAAGCGAACTTCGAATGGATAATCCCCGGATTCTCCTGCCAGTCGCTGATACTAACCCACATCTATCCCGCACCCTCATCAGCAACCACTCCCACACCCACACCAACACCGACCACAAACCCGCCCCAAACAGTAAGAAAAACACCCACTAACCTTCCGAAACGTACTCAACCCCGCCAAGATGCTCCCCCCAATCCACGTACTATACTTGCGCTCCGGCGGCGCCCAGATCTTGATGCGCATGTCCTTGACCGCCAGCCTCTGGACCTCGAGCAGCAGCCGGTCGCCGAAGCCCCTCGTCAGCGTCGCGCCGCCGGAGAGCACGATGTTGGCGAACAGGGCCTTGCGCAGATCGAGGTCGGTGCGGCCGATGGCGTCGACGACCATGTGGTGCAGCCCCGCGTACTCGAGCCCGATGATCTCCGGGTCGAAGAGGATCTCGGGGGCGCGGAAGCGTTCAGGGCCGATCTAACGCACCCAATGCACCGTCAGCCCAGCCCAATCCCATCGCTCGAACCCGTAGAACAGACACCCTCCGGTGAGTGAGTTTGGGAAGGGGATCGGGACCTTGAGCTTATTCCCATCCGGCAGCGTAAACTCGACCTCCTTCCCCCCCCCATCCGCGCGCCCTTTACTAGCCGCCCACTCCTTCTCCTCGCGCTTGGGGTCCAGCGCGATGTATGACGTCTTCTCCTTGATGAGCCGCACCACCTCCTTCTCCGCGCTGGTGTGGAAGACGTGGCCCGCCTTGCGCAGCAGCAGCTGCATGTGCTCCGTCACGTCGCGCCCCGCCACGTCGATGCGCCGGATGCTGCTCGGCACGGCGAAGCCCTCGTAGACTGGCACGGCGTGCGAGACGCCGTCGCCGGAGTCCAGCACGATGCCGGTTGTGCGGCCGGACGCGTAGAGGGAGAGGACCGCTTGGATGGAGGTGAAGAGGGCGGGCACGTTGAAGGTTTCGAAGAGGACTTGCGCCGCGATGTCCCGGTTTGTGCGTGGGTTTAGGGGTGCTTCGGTCAGGAGGACGGGGTGCTACTTTTTCGAACCCGTCGACGGTCCCTGTCAGCTTGCTTCTGTCATCCCTTCCCACCCTCTTTCCCTCGTCACGCACAGCCCCAATGCCCCCACCCCGTATCTCCTGGCACTCCGTTCCGAATAAAAACATACCTCTTCGCTCAGCGTCTTCAGCCCCTCCGTATACACGTGCTGCCAGATGCGCTCCATGTCGTCCCAGTCCGTCACAATGCCGTGCTCGAGCGGGTATCGGATCTTCAACAGCCCCCGTAGCTCCTGCGCTCGTTCCCCGATGAAGACGTCGCCTTCCAGCGCCCCGGCCAGGACGCGGAGGTGTTTCGGTCGGCCGACGAAGGAGGGGAAGTAGCACTTGGGCAGGTCGTCGCCCGCGAAGCCGGCCCGGATCGTGCCACTGCCGTTGTCGAGCACGATTGGGGCGTTGTGGAGGGTGTCGGCCATGGTGGGAGTGCGTGGAGGGAGTGTGCTTGTTGTAATGTGTGACGCAGGATGCTGGAATCGGCGCCACTCAAGACGTGGATGGTTGGGTGTGGAGCCCTCTCTCGCACAGGTCGGAGCAAAAGCTGGTCAAGTTCAATTCAAGTATGATGGATCGGTTGGTTTGCTGCGTCAACAATTGACTGACTTGGTATGCACACCCTGGTCGCGCTGAATCACGGAGAACGCGATGTTTGACGGCAAGTTCCGACCATGAATTCTTTACAGTACAGATAATTCTTTGCTAGGTATTTTCAGATTTTTCTTGATTATTTAGCCATGCATAGTGTGTCTTAGAGATATGGGAGACAACAGGTCTGCTATATGATATTATTACTTGAGAGATAGGGCATGGTCGGTAAGGTTCGTTTCAGACGACACAAGGTACCAGCCAAGGTGGATTTGAGGGGAGCCCTAACTTGCCCATCCAGCCCAACTCCATTGTGGCACCAGAGATTCGTGAATAGATGCATCAGTAATCACGTCTAATGTTCCTCAGCATCTAGTCTCAATCCCCTTCCGGCTCACGGTCAGATACTTCACTCCCTTGTACGGCTTCACCCCCTCACCCAGACCCCTACTCTTCCGAGCATCGATCAGAAGGCTCTCAACCTTGATGCCGCTTGCAAGCCACCCCTTTACGCTGAAGCTCAAAGTCGCCGACGATGGCATGAGCTGCGCATTCTGCTGTACTTTCCGCTGATCTCGTTGTTCCTGCTGTTTTGTTGTTGGCTCCTTCTTTGCTGTCGCAACCGATTGATAAGTGGACTCTGTGTCGTCGTAGTCTCCTGTCACGGAGTCGAAGCGGAAGCCACTCGCCACATCTTCGTCTTCGTCCTCAACAGATAACGGGCCCACCACCGTGCAACGTAGCATCGCCGAGCCGTTGGAGGCATCTTTACCAGGTATGCGCCATTCAACGGACTGATCGCCCGGCGAGAATTGCGCTTCGCCTCGGCTAGCCCGTAGATCTGTAATGGTTCTTATCTGGCCCGGGATTGGGACTGAAACAAAGAGATCTTCGAGAGCAGGCTGGGAAGAAGAGCCGCTAGCAGCACCAAACGTGGGCGTAGCCGTACCAGAAATGCGTGAACCAATACCCGAGCGTGCCGAGGCGGAAGATGTGGAGGATGAGCCGGAGAAAATGTTCGTAAGGAGAAGTCGCACTTCGAACTCAGAGCCCGTAGGCCCCAGAGATGTTTTGACCTCGATAGATGCAGGTAGACGGAGATTTGCGCTGGAATGAGAGTTGAGATCCGAAATCGAGGGTAGTAGGTTCACTTCGTATCCTGCAAGTACAAATCTGCCGTCTGGCGGTACGAAGCTCAACTCACCAGGCCTCTCTTTCCATCTCGCCAACCGTACGCATGGATGAAAGACAGGTAGTTCCAAGGCCCGCTCAATCCCTGATTTGCCTCCGGGGGCGGAAAGCGTGAGGAGTAGCTCCGGCACCCCGGAGATTTTGGAGGTGAATGCAATACTCCCATTTGCGAAGGCGGCAAGTGGGATGCCTGATGGTGCTAGAGTAACGGAGAGTGTTTCCACGATGTCTACGTACAGTTCGTTACTCGTGTGGCGTACGTTTGCCCGACGCCAAGGAATGGCAGGACCAGCGGTAGTGGAGCCGATAGCGAGTTGCTGCTGAAAGCTGCTTGCCGATGGGCCAAGTGCTGGCGAGGAACTGAAGGTTCCAAAGATCAACAGTCGTCCAGCATCGCCGATTCGTCATGGGTATATATACCCTGGTAGTCCAACACCGCCCAAGAGCTTCCCCATCCAACCTGGAACCTCGACAACGTCCCTCAAAGCATTGAGTTCTGTGTTACATACATTGCCGGCATCACACATCTCCGTAAGTAGCTGCGCAGCTACATCGTAGGATCCCTCGATCCTACTCGCGAGTAAAGGTGCGCCAAGGAACTCCTCAAGCACATCGATGACCCGGTGTAGAAATTCGAGCACGAGAAGGGGTTCATTATCGTTCGAAGTGGGGGCTAAAAATAAAAGATTGGCATGAGTTATCGAGTAAAGTAATGTCGGCGGCGTAGCGTTTGGTAAATAGATCAAGGAAGGACGCGGTACTGGATGTGCAAGGTACTGTGGTAAGAGGGCTTTGGGCGACGGGGGCCGCGAGCGATATGTATGCTGAAGTATTGGCTCGCTCAGAGGGAGTCGTCAGCTGGAGACCATGGAGTCGGGTTCTGAGATTTACTTATGCTGATCAAGTATATACAGTGCTTCTACTGCACTACCCATGTTGCTCAATCTCTTGATGTTTTTCAAAGCAGGTGGGGGGGGTGGGAGGGATAGTGGAAGAAGCTCGAGAGTACTGCCAGATGCTGCGTAGCCAATCGGAGCCCAGTCTTTGAGGGCGGTGACACGACATGTACTCTTTTACTAGCAACCGGTTCACCAACCCCGTACTGACGACAATATTGAACTGTCCCCCAGGGTGATGGCTCAAGTTTCTCGGGATTCTTCGAGCCCTACTTTACACCAACTACAGCAGCCCGAGAAGTTGAAGACCGTGCTGGAAGAGGACAGCCCGGATGACTGCTTGTCCTGCAAACTCCTTGGTAGTCCTCCTCCCAGTCTCATGGAGGACGCCGCCTTCAAAGTAGCTTTACTGACCAAAACTTACAACACAGGTGCGTCGGCTTTCATCGGTCTAGGGACATACAGCTATTTCTCTGGAAAGCACCAGTTACGGCTGCAACAGACCGCGATCTTAAAAAGCAAGTCCAGATTCGGGATACAGTCACGGCAGGCCGGTATCACTACGATCGCAGCGGCCCTTGTGGGAATGGGGTTCTGGCGTTTGCTTAACTAGGAGAGGTGTTCTACAACGACATAGTGGCTTTGTATATCGGCAGAGACTGTTAGGTTAGAAATGGGGAACTCCAATCTCCTGCGCTTGAGCACTTGGAAGGGGATTTACCCAGCTCGCCCGGAGAAGCCACCATTTACTTAAGCGGTACCAGACGCACACCGAAGTGTTGGGTTGATTCCGCGACCGTCAGTCTAAACTCTAAGTGTGTTGACCTATATGGATAGTATTGATAGATATCTCCGACAGTCGAATTAAACTTCGGAACTCACTAAGAACATCAACCGACACTCGTACTCCACTGATATCGATGCAAGACTGCTGCTAGACATGCCCTTCTAAGCCGCTTTATGATGCTCGATGCTCAACAACGCCCTCCCATGCGGCTATGAATCAAAGCTGCCTCCCCCTGTAAACTCGGAATCGAATGTCCGTCATATGAATCGTCCTCGTTTCCCGCCGCCACCGAGACCATCTTTGCCATCTCCAAGACTCCCGAGGTCGAAAAAGTCACCAAATGGTATCCTCCGCTTCGAACCAGCTCCTGATCCCAGGGTGCGGTTTGACGTTGACGCCCGGGTATTGTGTCGAGTAGGATGTCCGTGTCGATGCGGTGTCCGTGATCCCCGAGGGACCACATCTACTCGAACCGAGGGTGTGGTGGCATTTGTGTGTGCCAGCGCTTGTACTTCTGGCTGAGATGTTGTGTTTGACGCTTCAGGCTCCGGGACGTGCATGTCGAAGTCTTGAGGGTAGGGATGTGACGATCGAAATGTAAATGCTTCTGTTCGTGGAAAGACGTTGGACTGTTGTTGCGCAGTGGGTAGCGGTGCTGGTGGAGCAGACTCTGTTCTAACCGGAGAGACGGATCTTGTAGCTTGGCGATTTTGCAGGACTTCTCGACTAGACTTCCGTTGTATCGCTGGGGACGAGCTCCTAGCTCGTTTCTCCGTTTCGCCCCGCTCATCATCGCTGTCACTACCGTTATGTGCTGGTGGACTCCCATCTAAACGTTCCGTTGCCCACTGCCTGACCGTCCACCCCTCTCCATCGCCCAAACCTATATTCTGCTTGTCGAGAAATGCTAACAGGTCGTCGAGTGCATCCTGGTAGCCTGACTGCCGTGCTCGAGCATGATCTATTGCTGCGGTCTTGTAGAGATTCGTGACCGAGAGCGCAGCGGTCTTGAATGCTTGGAGAAGTTGTTCCGGTGGCTGTGCTGATCGTGCCTTCGGTGATGACGTTGGTAGCGAGGTGTTCAGGCTTCGCATCGAGTCCATGGCTGACGGGGATCTTATATCTGCATCCAGTAAGCCTATCATAGCCATATTTGTGATGAAGAACACAGAAAGAAGCGCACCAAAGAGCACAACGTCAGAGCCGCCGTACCGTACAGCGACTATGTGTGTCTTATGACCCGACCTTCGAGTTCTTGAGGGCCGTGTACGACGCCGAAGACAAAAGAATCACCCCAAGCACGGAGCCTGATCAATATGTGAACTTCCTGTTCGATGTGGAAGTAAGTTCTAGAGGACGACTGAGATTGTTAACCTACGGTGCTGGGAGCGTTCTTTCATCCAAGGGCCCCACCAGATTCACTAAATAAATAAGGTACAATGTACTTCGTACCTACATACATAACGCATGGCTCGCGTGTTCGACCAATGGTCGCGTTCTGCAGGGTACGCGATGCCCTTATTCGGAACCAAGCTCTCCATTCATTCACTAACGTTAACGTTACCTTAAGGTATACAACAATCATGTCACCTCCTCTCTACGCTCCACACCAATCCATATTCCATATCTTCCCAGTATCCGAGTCCATCTACGATCTGAATATCTGCCCGTTTCATCAGAGATCATCTCGCCCGGGAGGGCTGGAAACCATGGCGCCCTCGACATCTCGTCTGCCAGACTCTGGGGACACATCCCTGGCTGATACACCCATGGCAGATGGCAACGAAGATACTGCGAATCAGCAGCATGGAGGAAACCTTAACGACAGCATGGTGGTAAGTGCTCAAAACTCCTGATATGATAGACTGGGGATGTTCTCAACCCCTCTCACGTCGGACGTCCCCAGAGTTTGTACTGACTAAAGGTTTACAGGATATACAGGAGACACCCGACTACACTGTAGGCTACTCGAAGAGAAGAAAAGTAACAGTCAGCCAGCTTGGCTATGCTCATCTGTTTGGTTTTTAGGACTCCGACACAAACCCTAATACCACTGCCAGTAGTGTGGCTGGTGATGTGATACACGTGGACGGTCGGAAGAGGAGATCGGAGGCAACGCAGTTGAGAAAAAGCGTCTTTGGCAAGAAGCATAATCGTTTAGATGAGTCGAAGGTAATTCACTATTGTCGATATCATCTCCCAGGTAATACAAATTGTAGCTAACATATCTTACGCTCCCAAGGAAAATGACACTATACGACGCTTCCGCTATTTGCTAGGGCTCACAGACCTCTTCCGCCACTTTATTGAAACGAATCCTAATCCGCGAATAAAGGAGATCATGGCTGAAATCGATCGCCAAAATGAGGAAGAAGCAGCCAAAGCAAAGAAAGTTCATATGCGTACTGGTGGTGCTGCCGGTGAGCGCCGACGGAGAACCGAGCAGGAAGAAGATGCGGAGCTGCTAAAGGACGAGAAACGTGGAGGTCAAGCCGAAACACTCTTTCGAGAGTCTCCAGGCTTTATCAAGGGAGGGGAAATGCGAGACTATCAGGTCGCCGGCCTAAACTGGTTGGTTTCGCTGCATGAAAATGGCATATCCGGCATACTCGCAGATGAGATGGGTCTGGGGAAAACTCTGCAAACCATCGCTTTTCTCGGTTACCTTCGCCATCTCCGTGGTATCAAAGGTCCACATCTGATTACAGTTCCGAAGTCCACACTGGATAATTGGAAGCGTGAGTTCGCCATGTGGACCCCCGAGGTTGACGTACTGGTATTGCAGGGTGCAAAGGACGAACGACATCAGCTCATTAACGACCGACTGATCGATGAGAAGTTTGATGTCTGCGTCACAAGTTATGAGATGATCTTACGAGAGAAGTCGCATCTGAAGAAGTTCGCTTGGGAATACATCATCATTGACGAAGCTCACCGCATCAAGAATGAGGAGTCCTCACTAGCTCAGATAATACGACTTTTCAGCTCACGGAACCGGCTCCTCATAACGGGCACCCCACTTCAAAACAATCTTCACGAGCTCTGGGCACTGCTTAACTTCCTGTTACCGGATGTGTTCGGGGACTCAGAAGCCTTCGACCAGTGGTTCTCCAACCAAGACGCTGATCAAGACACTGTTGTACAGCAACTACATCGAGTGCTCCGACCTTTTCTGCTGCGGAGGGTAAAGAGCGATGTCGAAAAGAGCTTGTTACCGAAGAAAGAGGTCAATCTGTACATTGGCATGTCCGAGATGCAAGTCCGTTGGTATCAAAAGATTTTGGAGAAGGACATCGATGCCGTTAACGGAGCGGCCGGCAAACGTGAGTCAAAGACTCGACTATTGAACATCGTCATGCAGCTTCGGAAATGCTGCAATCATCCGTATCTCTTCGAAGGCGCCGAGCCAGGTCCACCATATACCACAGATGAGCATTTAATCAACAACGCTGGGAAAATGGTAATGCTCGACAAGATCCTGGTTCGTATGAAACGACAAGGCAGCAGGATCCTGATCTTCTCCCAAATGAGCAGAGTTCTCGACATCCTCGAAGACTATTGCGTGTTTCGTAATCACAAATACTGTCGTATCGATGGGTCTACTGCTCACGAAGATCGCATCGCTGCAATCGACGATTACAACAAGCCAGGCTCAGAGAAATTCATCTTTCTCCTGACTACCCGAGCTGGTGGCCTTGGTATCAACTTGACAAGCGCAGATATTGTTGTTCTCTACGATAGTGACTGGAACCCGCAGGCCGACCTGCAAGCCATGGATCGAGCCCACCGTATCGGTCAGACGAAGCAAGTAGTCGTCTTTCGGTTTGTCACCGAGAATGCAATCGAAGAGAAAGTGCTCGAGAGAGCGGCGCAAAAACTTCGGCTCGATCAGTTGGTTATCCAGCAAGGCCGTGCGCAGCAGGCAGCCAAGAACGCAGCATCCAAAGACGACCTCCTGAATATGATTCAGCACGGTGCTGAGAAGGTCTTTCAGACCAAAGGGGCCACTGGGGTCTTGGGCAGCAAATCCGAGCTGAGTGAAGACGATATTGACGAGATCTTAAAGCATGGTGAGCAACGGACAGCAGAGCTCAATGCACGATACGAGAAGCTTGGTATCGATGATTTGCAAAAGTTCTCCTCTGAGAACGCTTACGAGTGGAATGGGGAGGACTTTACAAACCGGAAGAAAGAGATTGGTATCAGCTGGATCAACCCTGCCAAGCGTGAAAGAAAAGAGCAATCCTACTCGATGGACAAGTACTATCGCCAAGCATTGTCCACTGGAGGAAGAACTGCAGAGCAGAAGCCGAAAGCTCCACGAGCACCGAAGCAGATTCAAGTACATGACTACCAGTTCTTCCCGCCGGTACTGCGTGACTTACAGGAGCGTGAGACCGCTTATTTCCGAAAAGAGATTGGTTACAAAGTTCCCCTCGCCGAGGGCGAAGACGGAGATCTGAGTGAACGCGAAGCCGAGCGGGATCTAGAACAGAAAGAGATTGACGATGCGACACCTTTGACCGAGGAGGAACAAGAGATGAAACAACGTTATGCCGAGGAAGGCTTCATCTACTGGAATCGCCGTGACTTCCAACAGTTCATCAATGGTGCGGCAAAGCACGGGAGATATAGCTACGCCGATATCGCCAGTGAAATTGATGGTAAGAACGAACGAGAAGTAAAGGAGTATGCAAAGGTCTTCTGGCAACGCTACACCGAGATCCAAGACTTTCCGAAGTATATCGCCACAATCGAAGCTGGAGAAGAGAAATCACGGAAATTGAACCACCAGCGGAAGATGCTGAGGAGAAAGATGGAGATGTATCGCGTTCCCTTGCAGCAATTGAAGCTCAACTACTCCGTCTCCACGACAAACAAGAAGATATATACCGAGGAAGAAGATCGGTTCTTGCTCGTTATGCTAGATCGCTTCGGTGTGGATGGAGAGAGCATTTATGAGAGAATAAGGGACGAGATCAGGGAGAGTCCACTTTTCAGATTTGATTGGTTCTTCCTCAGTAGAACCCCAGTCGAGATTGGGAGAAGATGTGCTACACTACTGACGACAGTGGCAAGAGAATTCGAGGCTGGGGACGGGAAAGTAAATGGGAACGGCGTTGGCAAAGCAAAAGGGAGAAGTTTTGAGGAGGACGAGATGGAAGTGGATGACGAGGATACTGGCCCGGCTAAGAAGAAGGCCAAAAATGGCGTCAAGGTATGTGTGCTGCAGCTAGGCCCCAGATGGTATCTCTACGATAGGCTGACAAGGCATGCGGAATAGAACAAGCAATTAGACGTTGTCAAGTCAGGTGCGGGGAGCAAGGCAACGTCTGCTGTAACCTCCAGAGCTGGCAGTGTCGGCTCGACAACCTCGAGCACCGTTGCAAAGGGAAAGGCTAAAGGGAAGAAGAAGTAGGGCACCGTGTCGCTGCGGGCAACCCGTGCCAGAGCTCATGTATTCTACGCTTGACATCTTTGGCGTCGGAGCGACTGGATTGGCTGAGGGTGGTTTGCGTGGTAAGGAACGAGTGCTTATGGGTTGCCAGGCTGGGTCAGAAGAGGTTTTTTCATTTCGGGCTTAGCTGTCATAGTATGCGGGTCAGGGCAGGCTTTCCAAAGCAATCAGACCTTGGAGTTTTCTTGCTCTACTCTGGATTCGAATGATATTTACAATCATTCGGTTCCCACTTGATGACGGGCTAGAACCTCAATGTACTCTCGCGTGTAGATCGCTGATATTACTTTGACCGGGCAGCCTTCCCGTAGCAAGGTAGACGCCGCAGCATGGAAAGAATAATGGGAAGAATTGACCAGATCACAGACAAAATCACGTTGAACTAAGGAAATCGTTGGGTATTAAGGCGACCACTTTCATCTTCTCCCCAACAGTTCCGACGTAACCTCTTAGAGGTCGATACAAAAGCGCAGGAACCAGAAGCAACCTATTTATTCTCAAAGGCTTTCCGCTCAAACCCTAGATAACTTTCTATTGTCCCAAGACCGCTTTAGCCTGCGCCTCCGTATCCGGCTGCATTTCACTCTGCCCTATCTCTCCCTCAAACCCTTCGTCAAGCACCTCGATCAAATCATCCAACCTTCTGATGCAGAGATCCGTATGCTCATGGCTCGCAAGATGCGCATTCACCCTATTCACCAACAACACGGTGGCGGCTCCGGCTCGAAAGCCCGCCGTCATGTCATCGAGCGAGTCACCGACCATGATCAGGCCATTACCCCTGTCGGGCAGGCCCCACCTCGCCGCGATATGAAGGATGCCAGCCGGGTCAGGCTTGGGCGGGCGGAACTCGCGCGTCACGATGGGAGAGAAGATCTGGCCGCTCAGGAACGTTGAGATCAGGTGGTTGACTGGTGTGCTACACCAAGACATTGGTCAACGGTCCCTCGGTAAGAGGGGCTGAGGGGCTCTGACTCGAAGTTCCGTGTACAGATCGCCTTCCTGACGTCTCTACTTTCGAGATATTCCATGAGCTCGATGAGGCCGGCTTGCGGTTGCTGCTTGAGCATGGCTGCTCCTTCGATCTGGCGGATCTTGGTCATGGCTTGCTCTTGTTCGGCTTGGGGAAGGGCGTAGATGTGATCGAGAATGTCGGAAGTTTTGGGTATGCCGACAGCTGTCCTGTGTTTCTTGTTCAAAGGATGCCCTTGGCCCACTAATGAGATGAGCTTAGGTGACTTTACCTCATCTCACCGAACATGTAGGTTTGCGGCTCGCTGTAAAGCGCCGTCAGCGTTTGATCCAGAGTAATAGGATGGAGCTCATAGTGAGGCTTGTAAGCTGGGTATTATGAAATGAAACAGTTATGACGGCCAACGGCATATACATGCGTGTGCTTCTTGGCATCAAGGAAATAGGGAATGTTGTCGAAGCATATTTTGTTTATATAAGACTTCTTATTGGATATACGTGTTTGGCACATTAGGTGAGCGGAGCAGGAAAATTATATCGACCCTTAGTTTGGAAATTGGTAGAAGTTCGAGATAGTATGCCTACCATAATGTTCCATCAACATCGAAGACAATGCCCTGCAAGACTGGTGCATCGCTATCTTTGCCCTTTTCAGGGTTCAAAGGAGCGAAACGACGTGCACTGCGAGCAGTCATTGCTGCAAACGCCCGCCGGATAGGCTGGGGGCTTGTACGACCTGCCTTCAGCATTGACACTCGACGAGGTCTTTTCGACGTGAAGGAGCCATGCTATCAATCTTGTCCACGATGAGCTCGTCACTGCCGAAACCTGCATGACTAGCGACCCCTGGACACCCCATCATCAACACCTTCTTCACCTATACTGTAAATATGTTTCTGGAAACGGCAAGAGGAAGCCAATACTAATGAAATGTTTTCGCTGAGCCAGTATCGTCTGAGAAAGACATCCGTCCAAGGAATGACGTTTTCAAGACGACCAAGAAGACCAAACATACTCGCATCAGCATGCCTGGACAACAGACTGACAAGACGATACGGCGCTTCCACATCGAATTCACAACTGCGTCCAACGGGAACCCAGAAGAAACTCTCCGTCAGGATGACGTGCCCACATCTTTTGTGGTGATTTCAATACTCTCTCTGAGTCTCCTGTTGGCCTGTCGAATCATTTCTACAGTGTCCCGCTTCTTTTCCTTAACAGATGTCGCACAATACTTTGATACGGCTTTCGTGTCCTCGGAGGTGGTGCTTCAGAGGCTGGATCACCATTTCGGAGCAAATTCTCAAGGAGCATCTATCTGCACACTTGCCCCCTTCAACGCGTGTGGGCAGACGGGAAAGCTCGGGGAGGCCTCTACGGCGATTGCTCCCAACAGTACCGCGGACACCACGGAGGGAAGCCAGGTTATTTACTCTACGTCTCCTGAATATTCGGCGAGTGCCAAGAATCAAGCGCAATCGCAAACGATCGATATCCCAGAGGAAGACAGTACTATTAAAACCGTGGAAGGGACCACTACTAGTACTTCGGCATCAGACATCATGAACGATACAGGTCGCTGGATAATGGACCAGCGAACCCCGAGCCCCCTCAAAGACAGCTTATCTAGCCCCAGTCAACGCATCACTCCGCAACGGCTTCTGCCCACTCTTCCCGAGAGCTCGCCGTTCCCGGATCCGTTCAGTTTAACGGCCTCTCAACGAGCCGAGATCATCGACCGTGTACGCAGGGATTCTCGATCCGAAAGCCCCGAGCAGGTCCCCCGTTTCGCCGACCGAAACCATACTCGTCGACGATGCTGCTCACCCACGCCTGTGGGCGATCTGATGGGAAAAGCCGAGAAGCTGCTGGGTGACAAGGTGCGGCCTCAAGGGTCTACGGAGCTTACCACGTCGCCGAACAAGGCCATCGTCATCGATGGCTCCACAAACACCCCAGGTCCTCATTGCTGGTCTTGGTCGGAAGACTCCAGCCCCAACATCCATCAAAGACGGAAGAGCAGTCCATCGTCATCTGCGTTCAATCGTGACACCCCTGGTAGCAATCCTGCATACATAGCCGGACTGGCAGGTCACACACTGAACGTGCCGAGGACCAGGAAGACCAGGTCAGACCTAGAGGAGAGCATCGGAGGTAATCTATACAAACCATTGGAGACGGATTCCCCAGGGTCTGTTTATTCGAATGTGCGGAACCGGCCTTGGACTCCAGATGCTATGGGAGTGTGCCCTCCTGTATCTCGTAAGGAGAACCTAGGTTCCCCGACGCCTCTTAACCGACCCGCCAGGGGTCGAATGTCACTCTAGGCGACGAGACATAAGTCTTGTTATCGTCGAATTTTACGGACGAACATCAAAAGTACTATTACCGTAGCGGCTAGGGATATTCACGTTCATTCGCTTCGAAGTTTGACAAGGTCAACTCAAAGCTGCATACACAATCCTGCGGACCTCAGGACCCTTAAAAAGGAACAGCCGTGTGGTCGGTGTGCCTTGAACCAGCTTACTATAAATATCATACATGTGGGTCCTGTGCGCCAAAGCTCGGCGTCGCTTCTGACCTGTCTCTTCAGATTATTCAGTAGCGGTTTGACCCCTGATGGAGCGCCCATAAGCATTCACCAACTTTGCAGCTCAGAGTTATATCATATGGTCTATTCTAAGCTTTTCAGTTTTACCGCCAGGTACTGTACCTCCTAAGAAACCTCCGACAGGCAACAGCTAACACCAACATAAGCAGACCTTACGAGCAATCCCATCAAATTGAGTTAGCCATCGCCAGTGCGTCGTTGAGGAATAAGGGCCAGTTGGGAGATACCAAGATGAACTCTGCGTTGGCAACCCTCATATCACGCCATTCATCTCCAGGAATAGGAAGATGAACTATTGGTAGCTTGTTCAGTATACACAAGAGCGTAGACCATTCACAGCTGGATTATCGTATGGACATATAGACGCAATAGGAATAACTTCTAAATTATGTCACGTCTGATGCAGTCACCATCAAGTCTGCCACCCCCCGAAGCCGCCCAACGACGACCAGCGCACTTATCGACAGCATGACCTAAGACACACAGGAGGATTAGTATAAAAGGGACGTAGGCACCGCGTCTCCACCTGCGCTGTACACGACTGTCACGATCTTTCTTGCGCCAGGATCGGCGCCTCACAAGTCGAACTGCGTATTAAAGTACACGACAATGGCAGACCCCTTAGTCTTTTACATCTCGTCCCCGCAGAGCTATCTCCAAAAATGCAAAGCAGAAGGAACTTGATAAAGGCCGGATGTTGGATGCTCTCCAAACCAAAAAAGAAGTTATCAATGTGGGTTTCCAAGTCATCGAGGTCCTGGGAGAGATCGGTTCATTAGCTTTTCGGCTGAACGTTGTAAATCGCACGGGAGCAGAAGCAGCATGGAACACTGTCGGGCAAAGGGTTCTTTCTTTCAAGTTTGAGGCAAACGTGTTACGAGACTCGTGATGATGCTCAAATCCCACCTAAATCACAGTACTTGCTCATCATACTGAGCACCACAACAAAGACAGGGTCCCTTGTTTTCATTCATGATGAATGTCCTCTCTGCCATACTCTTCAGTCTGTTCATCGCCACCTTCACCGTACCCAGCTTGACCACCGCCGACCCCATACCCAGGCCCCCCACCATATTCCTGGCTGCCACCTTCCCTTCCATATCCTCGCCCACCACTAGTCTGTCCACCATACCCTCCGTCAGGCTCCCCATACCCTCCGTCATCACACCCCGGAAAATGCACCTCGATCGGCGCACCCCCAGCACTCGCAGTAACGCCTCCCACATCCCTCCCCAGCCCATCAACACGACTCGAAAGAACCCCGACATACCTCTTCAACACCGGAAACCACCGATCCGTACTCGGAGTCTGCGATAACCGATACTTCATAATCGCCAGCTGATCCAACTCATAGTGAACGAAATTCTCCGCCTTCGTCACAGGAATACTGACAGCAAAACTGCCAACTTCGTACTTCCAATAGTCTGCATTTGGCCTCCGTGGCGCTGACCCAGCAGGCGTGGGCGGCGCCAGATCACTATTACTCGGAACCTCGACTGGCGCTGGAGTCAACTTCTGAACACGAACAAGAGCCGGCGGACGCTGGATCGGCTTCACATGCGTCGACAACCGATGCAAAACGATGTTGAACCTCTGACCATCCACATGGTCGGCGGCAAATTCACTGTAATCAAACCAGCATAATTCTCTCCAGCGCTCGGAGAAATCGGAACCAGAAAGGCAGCTCCTCGACTGGCAGAGGACCAAAGTCGAGACCCATCTTGCAGGACTTCCACAGCAGATACCGTCCGTAAAGTTCACAAGCGGTCCTCCTAGGCTGTTCACGGGCAAGGAACCTATCAGAGTAGGCAAAAGATTTCAGCTCATGAAGCTTTCTAGGATGCAGACGTGCTTAGCTTGCGAGATGAGAGCTAAGCATGTCACGTCCGCACCCCCGATTCTGCCTTCCCGGGACCCAAATCCCTTACCTGTGTGGGAAGAGGGTTTGTTTCGCACTCGGTGGGAATTTATGCCTCTTTGACAGTTGCGCTTGACTGACTGCCACCTCGTTATTGGAGATTGCTCCCCTTCACTCGGCATCACCACTGCAAGCTGGCAGGGGTAGCTGGAAGGCAGGCGGGTCAGCTGGAAGGCAGGCAAGCCTTCAAGCGATCGCACATCTTCATACAGCCTCGTTTTCTATGATCATCGCCCTATCGTCACGCCATTGTCAGGCCACCTTTCGTATCATTTCCCATTATCCGCCAAGCCAGCTATTACACATATTTTTCTTCCACAACTTCTCAACGGCTGCCGACATGGCTGTTCCCGCGTCATAGATGGGCGTTGGATGCCCAAAACAGCTGGGATGGCTCCCCGGTACTTCCCCTCGTCTCGGGAGGCACTCCAAGGCCAAATACACTCTATCCATCAAGACCCGCATCAGTGAGTAGATAGCTTTTGGGTACGACGCTGCGTTCGCTATCTTGCACAGAGCTTCCCGCTTGCTCCGGCTAACTGTTGAGCCCATCAACAGAGTCGAAAGAGGATGTTTGCTGCAGCCGGAGCGCGCGGGTGAGCCAAGGCCATCGTTCAACTTTGCAAGCAGTGGTGTCTTTTCGGTTCTTGCAGAAGCGGAGATACTCGATGCCTTTGGCTTGGAGTTCGCTGAGTATCAGGTCCAAAGTGACTTTCCAATCTTGATTGAACCGGCACGGATGCTGCGCTCAGATTTAGGGACCGTGTTACGCGGTCCCAGTGCGGATGGTCAGGGATCCAATGGCACCCGTCACAACGGAAGTGGCCACTTCAATCAACCAAGCCCATCTCATCATCCATAACGCCCGCCAAGCCTCTTCCTGTCTGGTCTTCTCCACTGTTAATTGGAGGCCACTCTTTCTGTCTCTTGCACAGGTTCTCAGAGTCACGGATCGCTGCTGACAGATCGCTAACGATGAACGTGAATGAAGAGGCTTTAAACCTCGGGCAGACAGTACTTACTTCAGGCGTCCATGCACCACGTATCCTTGAGCTGCCAGTTCCTCCGCTAGCTCGACTTGGTGATTGTCCAGGAGGTCTGGATTCGGGACAACAATCAGGGCCACGCCGACCCGTAGGGCATCCAATATAGATCCAGATCCTAGAAGATAATTTCAGTCGGGCTTTTCCGACGGAAGTATCATGGTAATGCGTACCCGCGTGACTTATAACGACGCCCTCGTGCGCCCCATCTCCTCCTTTAGCCTCTTTCATCTCCCAGCCCAAACCCCTCTTATTGAAACAAAAACCATTGATATTCAAACCCTGGCGCTCAGGGCTGTCAAGCCTGTGTTTTATTACGAAACCTTCGAAGATCTTTTGTCCCTCGTTGCCGTGTTGCAGTAGCAAATCGGTATAGCCCGCATCACGTAGAGTCCGGAGAAAGTCTTGACTAAGAGAAGCTGCAATGAGCGAGTCGAACGAAGCTGTGGCGCCTATCGTGACAAAGCAAAGCTTTTTCCAGGAGTTCTCTGAGGTGCCCATCATCGTACCTTGACGGACGGTCTGCGGAGGGCCTCGAGGGATTGAGGGCGCTGCGCACCTGGTCTTAACGGCTCACCATAAACTAGAGCTCAGGGTTGCGACACACACACCTTATGCGCTTCTACAAATTGGTATCGACGGAGCTCCACTGCAAGCCTAGAAAGCAGCAATGGCTGCAGCAGTTCACAGATTAATCTCTACGGCTCGACGATGTACGTGCCAAATACCGTCGAGACGCCGTACACGATTGCAAGCACCAAGTCGTCCTTTCCGAGCCTTTACTACCTCCCCCCCTGCACCTCGTCGCGACGAGGACAACGACGACGACTACGATGACGACGAGGACGACGAGGACGACGGTCTATTCACATCACGGCAAACACCCGTATCCTTCATAGACTCCCTCGAACCCCACGCCCGCGCACATTATGATTCGCTTTCTCCGAAAGAGCGAGAAGCATTCGAAGCGGATGCTCGCAAGCTAGACAAATACATGACCAGCCCCGCCGTGGAATCTGAACTGTCTGCCGCAGTATCGCAAGCCGTCCATGAAGTCGCGCTGGAGTCGCCCGAGGTGGACGCGCTACCGCCAAAGATAAGACCAGGATTTATGGCAATGGGCGAGGAGGATGAGCAGGGTACGGGCGAGGACGACGAATTCGAGGATGATGATATCACCTCGCTGGGTCATGGGGAGCTGGAGCAGCACCGTGAGATGAGGGAGTATGCTCGGATAGCAGCTTGGGAAATGCCATTGCTAAGCAGTATGTCACACATCAGACACATCACTACAGTGGGAGTATATGTGGCTAACACTAGGGCTATTTCGCAGAACTGGCAAAACCATACGAACCCCCCGCCCTAGACCAACCGCTACGGTTCCGCTACACAACCTACATGGGCGAGCGTCACCCCGCCGAGAACAAGGTCGTGCTAGAGTTCTGCACCAAAGACCTCCCGGGCCTCACCGAAGAGCAACGGATTAAGCTCGTCAAGCTCGTCGGCGTCCGCTACAACCCCGAAACCGACCTCGTCAGAATGAGCAGCGAGATGTTCGAGAGCCAAGCCCAGAACAAGCGGTACCTGGGCGACTTGGTCGACACTCTGATGACGGAAGCAAAGGACTCGACGGATATGTTCACCGACGTTCCACTCGACTTCCGTCATCACAAGTTCGTGACGAAGCCGAAGTTCCCGGATCATTGGCGCATGACGCCGGAGCGGAAACAGCAGCTAGAGGCGACGCGTCGGCAGAGGAAGTTGCTGGAGCTGGAAAGGACGGAGCAAGGACAGCTGGTGGATGGGGTGAGGTTGATCGAGACGATGTTGAGGAGCGCGAAGGTCGGGGATGAGAGCGCGCTTTTAGTGGAGGCGCAGCAGGGGGCGAAGGCGAAAGGGAAGGGAAAGAAGCTCAATAGGCGTAGGCTAGGGTGAGGGGGATGGTAGATATTGATGTACATATATGTATAACCCAGTTCTCGCTCATGGCGTTGCGTCAGGGGGCATTGGTGGCTAAGAGCGCTCATATTGTAGAACAAGACCTAGACTATAACACAAAAACCTGCCTCAAACCCCCAACGATTCCATGACTTGGTATCCTCACTTGTACAATTCTCGTTGTTCGCTCGATCCTTTGGACTTCACGGTACATAATTTTCATAAGTCGAGCAAATCTGACGGTGACTCTGTCCGATCAGAACACGAAGGATATAACTCATCATTCGCCCGACACTCTAGACTCTCTATCCACGACAATCGCTAACCCCAAAAGGCCGTCCCTTCTTCGGAAATTTCGACTCAAGATATTTGCATTCGCTGAAGGCATTGATCAAACTGTTGCAATCTCGACGCCTGCATTTGATCCTCCTCCCACGCAGTCGGGGTATATCGTCCAGATGTGCGACGTCTGGCGCGGTCGGCGCGCTGTTCCGTTAGGCCACGGAGGCGCTGGCTTTTACCCAATGGATGCTTGTTTGTTCCCGACCACTCTGATGATGACCATCACCGCACAGCGCCGAAGGAAGATGGATAAAATTCATCCTTCGCCCGGAGCCGTGATAGGTTAGAGGTCTAATGAAAGTGAACTGATTATTGGGATTGGCGAAAAGGTGGTCTGCTCCTTCATCGCCCTTCATTCTGGACTCACGAGGAGCGGTGCCCAGGAGCTTTCCCTTGAAGATAACGTTGGCAAGATGGTGAGGAAGTCGCAATCGGTAGTGCACATCGGTCTGGTCAGGTGAAAGTGGTAACCCAGGACAGAGATGTTTCTGGAACGACCAAATTCCAGATTGCGAAAGACAACTCGTTCCATATCCTTCACTATTTCCATTTTTAACAGATCTCAATACAGGCATTTCGAATCCATTCCTGTATGTACTGATTTCGGGGCTGTTCCTGTGTCCCAAGTAACTCTACCAGATCTCTCAAAACAAGCGGATTGTCCCATCATATTCTATCAACAAGTGTGTCTGATATTGGACCGAGGCCTGTAACCGGCATTGCAGCAGGAAATGCGTAAGGTGGTTGCCCAAATAAGTTATGTAGTCTGGAGAGCGACATAGACTCAGACAAAAGATCTCAATGCGCAGCTGACAACTGTGACCACATTCCGGTCTCTGAAGTATCAAGTGTTTTGTGATCCTCTTGGATACCCATGTACCACAGTAGAATGGTGTGCCAAGATCTCTTTGCCGGCCCTAATGCACTGTGAGATAAGTGTGATAACGACATGTGAATCTGTCCTTGCTGGCATGACTGCAGAGTAAAGTCAATCCCATATTTTCTTCTATCCTGTCTATTCCACATTTCAGGTCTTATAACGATGACTGCACTGTCCTTGGGCTTCTTTTCTTTCTTTTTCAAGCGCTTAGAAACTTCCCGCCACCATTGCTTGAAATGTTTATGCATGCCGAGCAAAGCTCCGTACAATCATCGGGTTCCTCGTGGTCCTCAGAGATTGTTGCGCTCAGTCGATGCCCGATCCTGAGACCAGACGGGCAAAGACATCGTTCAATGCGCTAGGGACGATACGTCTGGTCCTTCGCCATCGCCTCTTCAAATTCCCAAGTCGCCGAAGACATTCAGCGTCTTTGAAGACTGCTTCTGAACGACTGGGCTATTCGGTGTACGGCCAACAGCGCTCTTTCGTTTCTGTGACTCCACGGACTGGTTGACTGCATACTTCCCCTGCCCATCCTTAACGAACAATCTCGGATGAGCCGGTGATGCAGTGCGCAACAGACCGGGGTAGAACGTTGCCTTAGATAAGACGTGGCAGAGGGCTTCTTGCGAGCAGCGTTTCAGTGGTGCCTGAGAAGGCATCATGGCTGGGACCGCTGCTGGCGGGTTTGTTACAGATAGGGCATGATCCCCCGGGTGCTGAGGCGAACTCTCCGGGCGGCGCTCAGCTGGGAGATACTGCCCTCTAGCTCTTGTTGGCGTGATTGGAATATTAGGGGCGATGCTGCCCGGTTGGGCGGGCTGTGTTCTGTTGATGCGTTTAAGTATTCCCGGGTTGGAGCGTTTGCTGCCATCGCAGTTCTGTGTAGTAGAGCTAATGGTACTATTTGAATTCGATGGTTGTCGTTGTTCGTTCAACCCGAGTCCTTGCTCAGGACGTATCAGGGCTGGAAGTACACATTTTTGCCGTATGTGAGTGGGCTCAGTGATTGTTGAAGCAAGCGGTTGAGCACCAGGAGCATCCAGCTGAACGTCTGGGAACGAAGGGGTCGATGAAGGTGCCCTCCAAGGGCGATTGACATGATCTTCCCTCTGCGTGCGAGCAGATGTCGCAACGGAGGCCCATCGCTCCCTATACCAGCGTGGGACCTCTCGGAGGCCCAAGCTAGCCAAGGTCACTTTGTCCAGTGGCATTTCATGCTTGTACAGGCAACCCTGTTGCATGTAGTCGCATTCGCCCTTACGTAGCCAGTAATTGCAGTAGATCTTCTTCCCTCGCGCAGGATGAGGAGAGCCAGCCACAGGATGCTCTAAAGGCTGTTGGTCTGGTTTTGCAGCCGTCTCGCATGGAGCTCTCGTAAGAGCATCGATTATGGCCTGGTGTTTGATTAGCGCTTCGCTATGCAATGAGTGGTTCAATGCTTACCTGAGTCCCGTCAACGTGGGGTTCAGAGTGAGGCCAGTTGGCTCCGCTGGCAGTATCTCTACTGTACGGGTGTGGGAAAGAAGATGGACCGCACCGCTCTCGAGAGTCATGGAAAACGTTCTGTGCTGGAGAGAGACCTTCGGTTTTGGGTAAGCATACGTCGGATGCTGTGTACTTCGTGGGCAAACCTGGACCATGCTTGTCGCTATCTGACTGAGTTGAGGGACCAAGTGATGCGGAGCTTATTGGAGACGACTTCTCATCCTGCTGAACAACGTAACAGCGTCCACTGCTGGGTACAAGACCAAGGCTCACCATGCCATGAGTTTGGGCATCAGTTATGAATGGAGGAACGCCCAGTATATGAAAGTCTGAGGGAAGTTCGTCAACCGCAATAAGCGGAGCCTTAGTCCCGTCAGGACGAACGATAAAGAAATGTGGGCAAGCTGACATCTTGCCTGCTGTTGCTGGTGGTATCGGGACTCGATGAGTGAAGCACGGAATACCTGGTCATCTGATCCTTGTTTCGTCTTAACAGAAAAAAATAGGTGATCGACCTGAAAGCTCAGAACCTGAGGTCTCAATCCTAAGAGATGAGGAGTTGCAGTTGCTGAAAAGCACACGATGTAAGAATGCAAAAGTCAGAGAAGTAATATTTCCCCGATGTTTTGCTCTAAGGTAGGTTGACCAAGTAGAAGATACCTCATAGATGGCTTAGTTGGTGCACAGGCTCCAAGAACGATGTACGGCTTGTTCGGGTGTATCAAACGGCTGATCCAGAGGCTAGTGAGTGTTTGTCAGTACGTTGCTGGAGGATTACCATGATAGAGGAGATGAGGTAGGCACCTTAAAAGGTAGACAAGACCATGTACGGCACTCGAGCTATTTAGTTCAGTCGACTTATAAGGAACGAAAGCAAAGGCTTTGCTAGTAGATCCTCTCGGATGCTGACAGGAGGTGGTAAAGAAGAAAGGTTTCTTGCAGTGGAAGGGTGGTTTAAGAACCCGAAGGTGACCAGTTTGTGCAATTCACCGTTTCAGGGGTGAATGCCCACGACTTTGCATTCAATGTCCGATCAATACTTGAGGGTAACACAGACAAATAAAAAAAGTGTTATCTGTGAAGCCAGGTGTTGACTAGGCTAGGACGGTGATGTGGCAGGGCCATGTCCAATCCTGTCAACAAACAATCCATAACCCTCAACAAATCTTCCGTACGTATGCAAACCACAAGCTGTGTAAGCTATCTCGTAACGTTCAAGCATGTTGTAACCGTCAAGTGAGATCTGCGGCTCGGGTGATTGCATATCCGCTGACAGGTGTCATCACTTGGGACCTGCATGGCGGATCGGTCAAGTTCTGGAAGTTCAATGTTGGAACTGACAAGCAGAAGCCTTCTTCCTTGTTGCACAGGCTAAGCAGAGTAAAGCCGAGATCCCTGATATGAAAGAGATGTATATCCAGGAGGTCTTCTAATTCTCCAAATTTTAAAATCGGAGCTGACAAATTGGAGCCATCCGACGCTGTAACATAACTACAAACACTTTACTCAAGTTCCTCCTTATTACAATGACCATCCGTAGAATGTCAACAGGAAATAGAACGGGGAAACTGGAGACCGAGTAGAGCCAAAGTAGCACAAAGGCGGAAGTAATCCATAGTAATACAGAATGAAGGATGTTATGAACCCCGACTTGTAACCGGGCTCACCCAATTCCTCTATTGTAAAATCAACAGCGGTCATCTCAAGCGAATCTCTGCTGAAAGATAGGAACGCAAGCTGGCATTGACTTAATAAGGCACACATTGTCCTCTAGAGACCCATATAGTGCAATGTCTTACCAAATCTTTGTCGGCTACTAGAACACTCGTTCCTCCGGAGGTTGGGAGCTTTCAGTAGTTGTGCGTCCAGCGACGGTGTATGGCCGTAGGAAAGCGTCGGTCAGCAAGGCAGAGGCAACACTGACGTTCAGGCTATCAACACCTCCCAGTCCAGCCCTACTTCCTCCAATGCCAATGTAGTGGTGGGCTTGCTTCTGCAATCTGTAACGAAGACCTTCGCCTTCTCCACCGACCATCAACACGACTGGCGATTTATCAAGCGGAGCGTTGAGGGTTGATGTGGAGAGAAAGTGACCCTTGCGTGCATTAGTCCCTGAAGGTGGCGCAACGGCCGCGTAGATCTGCCATCCGTTCTTGCCGCTCTCCTCAAGGAATTCCTCCACTTTGCTAACGGAAAATAGCGTGATGTTTTCGGAGGCGCCTGCGGAAGCTTTGAGCGCTACAGGGGTGAGGGGTGCGCTCTGGTGGGTGGATATGGTTACAGCATCAACACCCAGGAAATAGGCAGTACGGAGGATAGCCCCCAGGTTTCCCGGATCCAACTAGTTGCTATAAGCTGGATGCCATAACAGGTAAAATTGCCCAATACTGGAGTGCAGAAAGCAGGGAACTCACAATGCCATCGAGCAGAAGTACAAATGGAAATCTTTCAGTCTCCCCTAAAGATTGAATGGTGTTACCAAGCCCATTGATGGCTTCGTCTTCAAAGGATTGATGGCCCAGCGTGACTTCGAATTTGGATTGCGGAACCTTGATAGATTGAAGGCTGGTAATAGGTAGCTTCGGCAATGGCGAGGCTTCCAGGATGTAACCCTAACTATGCTGTCAGTGGGATTCCCTTGACGGAAACAGCTTAGGGCGTACATTGTGGGGCCTGCCATCACTCATTTTGTCCATGAGGGGGAGGGAGTCGGAATTGACGGGTACGACTTCAACTCCAGCGGTCAGAGCCAACTTTCGGGCGATAGCAAGTCGATCAGTAGCTTCCTGGGAAGCCAGCCCTCCATAATGACCGCTACTTTCATGAACATAAAGCTTGTACAACTTCCGACGCTTAGACTTCAGAGCTGAGGTAACGACAGATGTCCCGTACAAGAATTCAGAAGCGGGTGTTGTATAAGGTATGGACAAAGCGGGTTTGCGACTGCGTAAGCTGGCTTTGCTGACAGCTAGTTCTTCGTCTTGGAGGCTATCATTTACTTCTACAGACTGATGTGAACGGTGACCGGCTTTCGAGGCCTCCATAAAGTGGTGGCGCGTTGGATGTATATCATTCCCCGTCCTGCTCGATTGGAACGAGGAACTCTTGTCATCCCACCAGGAAGTGGGGCGCTTCCTATCGAGGGTATTATCGTCTTCGGGGGAGGCTCGTGTCTTTCTAATTCGATTGGCCACATTACCACGGCCCATGCACCTGTGACTCTTACCCGCTTCTTGATGCTGGCTCGTCGATTTCTTACCAGTCCCATTCCGTGAGTATCCTTCTCCTCTATCCCCTCTCTTCGAAATGCTATCCTCCCCTCCCCACCTCCCACTGTGGCCGATCGGTGAGTGGCCATCTCTCCTAGAAAAACTGCTTTCCCGTCCCGACCTATCACCACTGTGACTCTGTAAACGGTCATCTCTTCTGCTAACGATGCGCTCTCCCCTCAAGTTGGCACCACGGTCTACAACATATGATGGGCCATCTCTTCTGGAAATGTCGCCCTTCGCTCTTGACCCATCACCATGGCCAATCTGTGAACGTCCATTTCCTCTGAAGCTATTGCTCTTCCATTCCGGCCTATCACTGCGGTCACTTTGAAAACCGCCATCTCTCCTGGAAATACCCTTCTCCCCTCCTGACCAGCCATTACTGTCGATCTGGGAACTGCCCTCTCCTCTGAAGCTGCTGCTCTTTCCTCGCCGAATTCCACGATTTATTGCTGAATTGGTAGAGAGGCGTCTGAGGAGTTGCTCGTAATGAAGACACTGCTGTCTTAGAGCCCAGATCTTCCCTGAAGAATTCCCGCCAATGATACAAGAAACGGTACGCATAACCTTGAGAGTGCAGAGCTGTTCCGGCCAGAAGGTTGACTTCAACAGTCGTCCGGAAATAATTTTTAGCGCTCACCCTTGCAGCCTTACCTTACCTATGCAGTACAGTAGCGGCCAGCTTCCGCGTAAGATTACCGTATCGATACTTTACTAGGGTACCATATCGCGTTCATCAAACCTTCACTTTTAGTAAGGAGCTCCGCGATACAGGATTTGGATCAAAGACGCGTCAACTTCTGAGGCTACGCGACCCTGCATTGCGCAACTTCAGCAATTGGGAGCTATGGATGTTTCACAGACTTAGCCGTTTCATTTTATCAGCACTGCGGCAGAGCATTGACGAATCTCTAGCTTCTCAGCGTCTCTATGTCCACCGTTGAAAATGGCCTCAATCGATGCACTTACTGGCGTACTTACAGACAGGAAGAGCTTAGATGCTGGAAGCGACAATGATCACAAGCTGCACCCTAAAAGTACGGTATCGGAAACGCCAGCGGCTTCTGTGCACGAGACCCAAGAACAAGACGAAGGAGGAGATGATGGGTCTAATGAGTCCCGGGTACAGACAGATAAGGCCCGGCGTCACAATCCTGCGTCGTCAATATCGAACTCGGTCGTTCGAGATTCAGAAGACGGAGAAGATGAGGTTGGAGAATATATCGAGGTTGGCAAACCAGTTCCTCGAAAGACGACGCTTTTCTCCACCGGCAACGTGCACACAACTCGGAGTGATATAAGGGTGGAAGTTCCTATAGTCCAGCGGAAATGGGAATACCGAGTGTTCACCGAGGAGTACACCCCTCGCTCACTATTGCGTGAACTGCGGGTATCGGACGAAGTGATGTATGAAGTGATGTTTGAGGATGGGCACATAGAACTTGTTCGTCACCCCTTAACCCTATAAGGGATTCTTCTCGTTCAAGATGACAGCCATTTCCACATCAGTCTTCTTCATCAACGAATCACATTTTGGACGTTTAGTCTGATCAGATGGCAATTTGTTTAGACCATTCACTAAGAACAAAGCATCGCTAGTTACCACTCAACCGCCTTCTCAATCTGAAGAACGGCGCCTCAGTCTTGTCAGCCCATAATAAGGTCTTGAAACTGTCAAATTCATCTCGGTCAGGTTCAGATGCTTTCAGCAGTATGGTCTCAGTAAGACAGGCCGCCGCCAAGCGGAGTAGACCGCCAGGTTTTCTCGACTCAAGCACTATAGACCTGTTCTCCGAGGATGACGAGCTTGCTTCGTCAAATCCGGCAGGAATTCGGAAGACCAGAAGCAAAGGTCTGCTGAGTGCACCGCAAGCTACCACACGGGGCAGGCGGTCCGGAAGAAATAAGGTACCATCATATTCTCCGCAATCGCCACGAACGAGCTCAGAGGAGACGAGCAGCAGATCTGGGTCTCACTCTGGAACCAAGGGTGTCAGGAGAGACCAACCTCGCGCAATGCGCTTTTCTCGATCAGCCACATCTCGGAGCCGAAAATCCATAATCGGGCGCGGTTTAGTGAACTACGATGAAGAATCGAGCGATGATAGCGCCTTGAGTGGGTCCTCGGACGCGGAAACAGTAGGGAAACGTAAGAGAGGTCACTCGCTACGAGCAGCAAAGCCTCGAAAATCTCGAATTCTCTCCAGAGGTCTCAAGCGCAACGAAAGCCCCCCAGCGAATCAAAATAGGCGGTCCGTCAGGGTTTCCAGAGCTGTGACAAGTATGAGGGAACGTGGGGAAGATGACTTATCGGAGAACGATCAGACCAGCCATGCGCCGAGAGCTGTTGGTGCAAGAGAAGTCTTCAAAGAGCTCCCCAGAAACGATGCCTTCCGACTCCGACATTGTCAGACATGCGAAACCTGCAACGTCTTCGGCCGTGACACTGAGAAGGGAGCTTTGGTGTTTTGCCAAGGCTGCACGTTGTCCTATCATAAGGCATGCCTCGGTCCACGTAATGGCCGTTCGCATCTAGTGACTAAAGTCGACGAAGAAGACTTTGTGCTTCAATGCCGACGCTGCGTTGGCACAGCAGGTGAGAAGGATCCGATGGCTCCTAATCAGGCCATGTGTCAAAAGTGCATCGAGGTCGGACCGGCATGCCGTCCTTTTAGGGAGAAGAAGTCATCCAAACAAGAACAGAAAGATCGAGAGGCGAACGACGGCGAAGACCCGATCACCCAGGTTGCTTCATCCCTGCGGAACAACGTTGATAATGTCCTGTTCCGGTGTACTCAGTGTTGGCGGGCATTCCATATACCTCATCTGCCGCCGCGAGGAAGCGATGCCATGATAATTGATACGGGAAGTGATGCTGATCAACGACTGACTGAATACTGCCAGGATTGGGCATGTAAGGAGTGCGCCGATGCGCCTGGGATTATTGACTCGTTGGTGGCATGGCGTCCTGTGGACGAGGACAATTATACTCCGGGATTTTCTACAGATATGATGAAAGAAGATGGAAAGGAATACCTCGTCAAGTGGAAAGGCCTTTCATATTTCAAGACCACCTGGATGCCAGGAGCGTGGGTTTGGGGCGTCACCGCTGCTGCTATGCGAAAGGCTTTTGAAAGACGCAATAACGGAAACAATCTGCCCAAGATGCGGGCTGAAGATGTGATTCCGGAAGATTACTTGAGAGTGGATATTGTGCTCGATGTCCAATACACAAACATTGTTCAAGTACATACGGAGGACATTGACTTGGCTAGGATCAAGGAGGTGAAACAGGCCCTTGTAAAGTTCAAAGGACTCGGATACGAGGATGTTGTTTGGGAGGATGCTCCGGTGCCAGAGGATGGGGAGCGTTGGACAGACTTTGCATCGGCCTACAACGATTGGGTTCGAGCCAAGTACATACAGGTCCCAAATCAGCACAATTTGAATCGACATCTCAAAAGGGTGCGATCCGGTAACTTTGAGAGTAACCTTATGAAGCAAACACAACCCTCAAATTTGACGGGTGGAGAGATGATGGGATACCAGGTGGAGGGGCTCAATTGGTTGTACTACCAATGGTACAAATGTCACAACGCCATCTTGGCCGACGAAATGGGGCTTGGTAAAACAATCCAAGTCATAGGATTGTTGGCCACCCTAGTCCAGGATCACAAGTGCTTCCCTTTCCTCATCGTGGTCCCAAACTCGACGTGCGCGAATTGGCGGCGTGAGATCAAGCAATGGGCACCCTCCCTAACAGTCGTCACGTACTTCGGCTCGGCGACGGCTCGAAACCTGGCTCACAAACATGAGCTCTTCCCAGCTGGCAGCAAGGACCTTAAGTGCCATGTTGTTGTGACGTCGTACGACGCCGCCCAGGCGGATGAGTGCAAGCGCTTCTTTCGGAGTGTTTCATGGGCTGGGTTGATCGTCGACGAAGGTCAGCGTCTCAAAAACGACAATAACCTTCTATATGGGGCGTTGAGCGTGCTGAAGGCACCTTTCAAAGTTCTGCTGACAGGTAATATTAGTCAATATCAGTACTTGTCTGTCGTTCACTGACAAATGTAGGTACGCCGCTGCAGAATAACGCGCGAGAGCTCTTCAACCTCCTACAGTTTCTGGATCCCAACATTAATGCTTCAGCCCTTGAAGTGGAGTACGAAACTTTGACCAAAGAAAATGTGCCACAACTGCATGAGCTCGTCCGACCATTCTTTCTTCGGCGGACAAAAGCTCAAGTCTTGACGTTCTTACCGCCGATGGCTCAGATTATCGTGCCCGTGACGATGAGTATCGTGCAGAAGAAGCTGTACAAATCCATCCTAGCTAAAAATCCCGAGCTCATACAGTCGATTTTTGATCGGAAGAGGTTGAGACAGACTGAGCGGTCCAGTCTTAACAACCTCTTGATGCAGTTGAGAAAGTGCTTGTGTCATCCGTTCGTTTACAGCAGAGCCATTGAAGAACGTAGCAATAACGCAACGGTCTCTCATCGGAATCTAGTCGAAGCGTCGTCGAAGCTGCAACTTCTGGACATCATGTTGCCGAAGCTACAGGAACGGGGTCACCGTGTCTTGATCTTTAGCCAGTTCTTGGACATGCTGGACATAGTGGAGGACTTCCTGGACGGATTGGGTCTGCTGTACGAACGTCTTGATGGAAGTGTCAGCAGCTTGCAGAAACAGAAGCGCATTGATAGGTTTAACGCGCCGGACTCCCCTCTGTTCGCCTTTCTGCTCTCCACACGTGCTGGTGGGGTTGGGATCAATCTTGCCACGGCGGATACGGTGATCATCATGGACCCTGACTTCAACCCTCATCAAGATATACAGGCACTCTCTCGCGCTCACCGTATTGGTCAAAAGAAGAAGGTTTTAGTCTTCCAACTCATGACGCGCGATAGTGCTGAAGAGAAAATCATGCAAATTGGAAAGAAGAAAATGGCTCTAGACCATGTCCTGATTGAGCAAATGGACGCCGATGATGAAGCTGGTATAGATCTCGAGTCGATCTTACTACACGGAACAGAGGCACTATTCAAGGATGACAATAAAGGCGATATTCATTACGACTTTGCTTCGGTGGACAAGCTACTAGATCGGACTCAAGCGGAGAATACTAAAACTGGCAATGACAACTCGGCTGAATCACAGTTTAGCTTTGCGCGGGTGTGGGCTAACGATAAGGGGAGTTTGGAAGAAGGCCTCGTTGATTCCGACTCAGATCGGAGGCCGCCCGACCCTTCAATGTGGGAAAGCCTCCTCAGAGAACGCGAGCGAGCAGCAGCACACGAAGCAGCGGCAAGACAGGAGATTTTCGGGAGAGGAAAGCGTAAGCGTCAGGTAAGTGGCTCCTCGTTCCAGGTATTGTAAGGTCCCAGACATGCTGACGAATTTACAGGCGGTTGACTACAGCAAGCAGGCGGACCGGATCATTGAACAAGATCCTGGATCGCCTGCGAATATGCCGCAACATTCCGACAGCGATACGGACTTTCAAGCGCGGATTGCCGAGAGCGAGGCGGATGACACGGCAGAGGAAGACCCTGCAGATGCTGGCGCTGTCAATGTCGAGGAATTGCGGAGCCCCGTGAAGCGTCGGGCCCGGGGTATCGCAGCATCGCAGGGCTCGCCCGAGAAGGATACTGAAGGTAAGACTGACAGCTGTAGACTTTAATCTGTCTACAAACATTTTTGCATTGATATATGACTGCTAACCAGCCTGAACATCATAGCTCGACAATTCGCACGAGCTTCTGTCATTTCGCGTCCTGCACCTTATCCAAATCCAGCGCCCCACCCCAGCGGTGCAGCAAAGATGGGATCAACCCGCTCGAATGGAGGGCGAAGAAAATGCGTAGCCTGCGACGGCTACCACGCAGTCGGATATTGCCCGTTGAAAGTCGCTGGAGTCGAGTATTGTGGGCTGTGCGGACTCGCGCACTACGGCCACCAGCGGCAGTGTCCACATCTCAAATCGGAGATGCAGGTCCACACCATGCTCCAGACCCTAAAGAACAGCACGGAGCCGAAACCCTTGATCGAGTTGGCCGTGAAGCATCTGCGAGGCATTCGCGGAGACCTTGTGAGGCGCAAGAAAAAGAGGATCCAAGAGGCAATGGCACAGGAGCAAGCTCAAAGTCAACATCCACCACCTCCCACTCAAGCATCAGGCCACCCAGTGCATCCTCCCATGCAATATCAGCAGCCGTCTCAGCCACAGTATCAGCAGCGTGGTCAGGATAGGGCTCAGGTTGATGCTCTCGGTGCGAAGAAGCTGACTGTAGAGGAGCAAGACGATGACTGACGCCTCTGCAATCATCTAAAAGCTGCGATCAACCATCTGTGTATCCAACAGGCCTGTGTAACCTCATGGTGTTCAATAATCAGACTTTGCTCCCCGCACATTTAGCCAAAACGAGTGGTAGACTGAATCATCTGGACATATGAGGTGGTTGCTTCCCCAAAGATATCATACAGAACGTACCTAAGTATGCAAGCCATATATCAAACTGTCTAATTCATTCTTCTCGGCCGCAGCTGACTCTTCCAACGTCGTCCCATAAACCAGTGGGAAGATATCCTTCCACAAAAGGTATGCATGTGATTCCCTAAACTGCTCTTGAAGAAGTAATCGTGCGAAGGCTCCACTTGTCTCATGAGCTTGTTGGTTTCGTGCCTCAACAAACTAGAGTCTACTTAGCAGACTTAAAAGAAAAGGAGGGAGTCTACATACCTTCTCAATATTTCGAAGTTGTCGCCAGTACTTTTGTGGCACTTCTAGACTTTGGAGCTGCGCATCCGTAACATTGGCGGCGAATTGTTGTAGTCGTCTTGTGGATGGGTCATCCACTAGCTCCGATCGATATCTTTTGGCAATCAGGCGCGCGAGCTCGAGGAGAGCATTTCCACATAGCATTTTCAATCTCTCCTCTTGCAATGTTTTAAGTTGTTTTTCCAGTCCCTGAGGTAGATATTAGCATGTTTGAGGAAAAGAAATTCACAATCTTATGACATACCTGTATCTTGTGCTGACAGCGCTCTATCTCGTCTTGGAAGGGGATGTGGATGTGGATCTGCTGACGGTCTTCTGGCATCAGAGCTTTGGTACGTTCGTGGTACATTGTAATGGTGAGGTCATCTTTGTGGGCGATTGGGTCGAGGCGGAGTTTTTTAGCCGTTCCGGAGCTGATCTGTCTGAAATGTGCTTTTCTTTTTAGAGGTGATATTGCTTGCTCGGAGACGAGGTAGGACGCTGGTGACATATCTGCAGCGGCGCAACCCTTCTTCGGTGGAGTCAGTTTTACTACAAGGAACGACATGTTTGGTTGAGAGGTGAGACATACCTCCGTTGTGAAGTTGTTATGATGGATGATGCTTAAGGTATCCAAAAGAAGAAAGAGGAAGGGACGTTGTGAGTGCAAAGTCAGTGGGGTCATGACGTCATATGCACTTAGGTATGATATTCGAATGCAACGATGTACTTCGTGCCTGACCCTACTTCGTACCTTACGTACCCGAAAGTTCTCAAAGTATACAACGTTGTGCGGTGAGCGACATGTAAACCTCAAGGCCGTCAAGTCTTCATTGCAGTCTCTTTCGTACTATCGTACGAGCTATCTACGTACGTATACGCTGCTTTGCATCAGGGTATTCCGAATCTCAGGTCTCAAAGCCTACAGCCAGTGTACCCTTCCCACTCCAGAACTGGATTTCATCGCTGCCATATTCCCCAACCAAAGCACGATCACTGACACCACCCAACCATCCGTCCTCCCCATACCGTCCCACTCCCTTCGTACCTCGACTCGCATCTACTGCGGCGGCGGCGCCAAGTTCTGCGTGAGCTCCTTGCGCTGCACGGCGCCGAAGCGAGTATTGCCCTGGTCGAAGATCTATTCCATCATACACCCGTCAGCGTCACCGCCGCCAACCAACACCAGGCTCGTTTCCCCTCCACCCGTATGATGATGATGACGTAGATAGGAAAGAACTTACAGCATAGATGCCCTTCAAAAAGGTATCCCCCAGAATATCAAACGTCATATTCCCGCGCGACTGGATGCCTCCGTACACGAAACCCGGCTTGGCCACAGCGAAGCCGAGATCCTCCTTCTGCACAGCGAACTGCCTCCCGCCGACAGCGAAGGTGACGACAGGGAGCTGGTCGGCGGTGGTGCTGTCCGGGAAGATGAAGCCCTGCGAGGCCTGATCGTACGTAGCGCCGGGAATGGCGTCGTAGATAGCCTGGCAGGTGGCATCATCCACCAAAGCCAAGGTGGTGCCGGTGTCGGCGATGGCGGTGTTGCCGGAGCGGTCGATGGGGGTGCCGTTGACGGTGGCAGACTGGGAGTCAAAGGACCAGAAGCCCTGCGAGTTGTCGACCGGGGTGTAGTAGGGATCTTGGCCGGAGGCGGTGACGGTGGCCTGGTCGATGTAGCCGAAGGTGTAGAAGGATTCGCCCTTGTCCGGTTCGTTGGCGTCGCGCCACGAGCCGAGCTTGGCGGTGAAGAGCTCCATGGTTTGCGGGATGTCGGATTGGGCGATCATGTTCTCGACCGGAGTCTTGACTGGCTGTGGTGTCACCGTGTTGATCGAGCCGAATGCGAGACCTAGCAGTCCGTCGCCGGTGCCTTGCTGAAATTGGGGGGACAGATTCTTGGCCAGTTCGACGGATTGGTTCTTGATGGTCAAGCCACCCACGGTGACGTTATCGGTTCCAACGCTGCCGGAGGCCGAGGACTGGTCGCCGTAGGAGATCTTCCAAGATGACCCGGCCGAGTTCTGGAAGGTGCTCGACTTGGATGGGTCGAAGATGTGGTGTGTGGAGGCGCCGGCATCTTTGACAGACGCAGGTAGCTCGGTGGACCAAACCTTGAGGTAATATGAGCTTGAACACGCGAGGAGGGCAGAAAGTTACAACATACCCAGAGATCAGCAGAGCCGGTGTCAAAGTCTAGTTTGAGTGTCTGTGCAGGCGTACCGATGCTCACGGGGCAAATATAGAGGGAGTCGTTCTGTACATCTTCTGCGGTGACTTCTCCAGTGGTGCCAGTAGCGGTCTTCTTCTCAAGAACCATCTGCATGTGGGCCCTGCCACCGTAGAGCGCGTGAACTCCATGTCTGCCTTGCTGGTGGATCTTCTTCCCGACGAAGTAGGGTCCCTCCTTGGTAGGTTGAAATCCGTACTTCTGCAGAAGCCAGACGTATGATTTGGGTCCGGATTTCTTGTAGTGAGGGTTGGGTACGATTCTGATCTTCTGGAGACTAGAGGCCATGTTTTGATAACGGTAGGTTGGTCGTATAATATAGATAGTTCTAGGTTATGTGATAAAGCGGGTTGATTGAAAGAGTGTTGATCAGAAGAGAAGAGAGTCGAGGTCCGTCGAAGATTATTTATACCCCATGAGACGGTGCCACGCCATGGCAGCTTCCCCAAGCTAAGGCACGGCGTCCTGCCTCCTTCCATTCAGGATCCTGGCTCCTTAACTTGGGCTAGCCGCCATGGCTGCGGATGATCCACGGCCCGGCAATTGGGAAAGAGCGGGTCAGAAGGCGTGTCAGGACGACCACGGTTGAAGTTGGCGTTTTGGGCACGATCAAAACACCTCTTCCTATTCGACCAGTATCTCATGGTGAGCGCCGCCATGCGTCGATATACGTCGATAAGAAGGTACCGCAGGGCCAGAAGCAGGTTTGTCGTTGGAGGCAACCCCCTCGCCGATTGACGATCAATTCAGCTAACAACTGCCACAACAACCTATTAGCCTTTTGCGCTTTAAGGTGCCACTTCTTAGCAGGCATCAAAGCAACGTTGGAATGCCTGGGAGCCAATTGACCGGTCCGGCAGCTGGCAGGCTGTAACAAAGAACCTGGCTGAACTAGAAAGGCAGCGGCGTCGATAAGGTACATGGCCCGAAGACTGACTGGGAAAGGGTATCTTGTGTCCACGGATAAGGTAGGTACCTAGGTGGTGTAGCTAAGGTATCGTTACGTCGGTCTTGACTCCGAATGGTCCTTATACCTCACCGTACTAAGTCACTTGTAACTCCCTGTCTTAACTGAGCCGCTGTCAAACATTCCAGCTCAGCAAGCATGACCCTCTCCCGTCTGCTTCACTACCTTACCTGTCAATGCAGGGTAGCTCTGTACCATTCGTTACTGTAGGCCGTTTGCTTGCTTGCTTGCCTGCCTGCCGTTATTGACATTGTGGTCTAGGTAGTCCCTGGCGCTTCCTTGTTGACCAGTAAGGAAGTACATACTTTGTACCTTGGCTATCCAGAATACGAGTGAAGCAAGAGGTCGCCTCAGAGAAGAGCTCTTATCTTTACTGCAAGTCATGTGTGGAAAAGTGGGAAAGCGGAAAGAAAAGCAAAAAGTTGTATGGGCCTTGTCCGGGACCAAGCATGACTGAAAATGTCTGATGTGCCTGCTTCACTGTTACACCATCTTGTCGGCATCAAGGCCCCCGGGTTGGGTGTGCATCCACCCTTCGTTGGTAGTTTGAGATAAGGATCCACCAGGTCGTAACCACCTGCATGCCTGCTCCATCTTGTTGAGTGACCAAAGTTGTGCGGACTCGAGGGCTGAATGGTATATATTGAGCCAGCACATCAAATCGAATCACAATCACCTACCTCACCAAGGCACTTTCCTAAAGCAACCCTACCACTGATTTCCATCCATCCCAGCGGCGCCCTACTCGCCCTTCAAGCACTTGGCCTCAAGGTATGGATCCCAAGGGACATAGTATTTCGTTTCTCTCGTGATTGATACAAAGCAAGCAACCAAGCAAACCCGCATCCAAAGCAAACTATAGTATCCGGAGAGAATAGGCAAAGAGCAAAGGTAATGAGTGAGGTTTGATTTAGATTGTTCCCTTCCTTCCCCTCCACCACCACACAATAAAGCCAGTGATTTCATTTTAAGCCAGAATGTCGAGTGCCGTCCATCGCTCGATTCGATACTCCGCTCCCCAATCAGCGCCTATGAGCTCCTCCTCCCTGCCCGCCTTTGTAAGCTCCTTCCTTCCCAATCTCAGCACTCACTTCTTACTGGCCTTCTGTGCCTCCGAGGAGAGAAACTCTTCATCGCTAGCGTCCAGGATGTCATACTCTTCGTCGGTCAAGAAGCCGTCGTCGTCAGTCTCTCCATCCCCAAGTTCGAGGCGCTCGACCTCCTCAAGCCAGTCGCGCTCTTCGGCGGTCGTGTGCTCGGTGCTGGCCTGACCGATGTCGTGCGTACTTGAGACTGGGGACTCCTTGTCGAGTTTGGGGAAGATCATAGCACTGCGCTCGGACTTCGCCGCCTCCACTTCAGTATCCTCAACAGGGCTTTTGGCATCCTTCCCTTGCAGATCATCTACCACTGAAGTAGCCTCAAGTGTGCAGACGTCTATATCGCACCAAAGCTTGTGACCGAAAGGTCTGCCATCGGCTGTCTTGAGGCGCCAGTAAGAGATTGATTTGCCTTCGCGCTGAGGTGTCTTCATCTTGACAGTGAAGTCAACTTCCTCGCCAACCGCGACGATACGACCTACAACATTACTCTCCGTAGCATCGGCAATGTCACTAACGCTGGCTGCACGATTGAGGTCAACGTTGAGCATATTGTCTCCACCAACGAAACGAACGCTGCATCCAGCAGGCCATGCATGCGGTCCCGGGTTTCGAAGCGTCCAGACCTGCTCGAACGAGGATCCGGGGCGAAGCTTTGACCCATCCGCTACAGCATCGCGAATGAAGTAAGCATGAAGCTCAGGAGTAGGGTCACTTTCTGCAACAACGTCCCTTGCATTAGCTTCCCGAGCAACCGGCTCGCTTGGCTTAACTTCAGCGACTGTCTGGACTTGTGTTGCTGCGTTTGCTGATGGCGCTGCAGGTGTTGTTTCCGTAGACTTGGAACTCTTTGAAGCCGGCACATCTCCCATGGTCATCAAACTGCCATCGCCGTTTTTCTCGCCCAGAGTCGTGACGGATACATTCTTGACCGGAGTTTTGAATTTGATGAGGGGATGGGTGCGATTGTGGCGATTCGTGGGGACTGCTTCACAATTCGCACAGAAGTCGGTATCATGACATACGGCGCATTTGTAACGATCTCCAATGATGTAAGTCCGAATGGCCTTGCCCTTGCAGAGCAAACCGTCACAGTAAATGCCATGATGTTTCTGGCTATGGCTCGGAGGTGGAGCGACGATCTCATAGATTGGGACAAAGCGATGTCCTGGGTGAATCTGGCGTGCACTCTTGACGCAAGTTGAGCAGAAGTCCCAATCCGGACAGTTCATGCATTTATGGCGAACACCATAGATAGACTGCGACTGGTCAGCACTAGTATGTAAGCTCCTAGTCGTCAGTGATGGTTTACACACCTTGTCACATCCATCACAGACTGCAGAGTGTAGCAAGTTGCGGCCTGGGGCACACATGCGGATGGCAGCTGCGCTAAGTGATACATCGCCAGTTGCCGCCGTAAACTCATGACTTGGGTGATGGCCGTGCTTCATGTCAACCAAACAAGGAAGACAAAGGTCATAGTCATCGCACACAGTGCAAGTGACGAATTTTGACTCTGCAAAACCTACAAGGCTTGAATTAGTCATGCCCATGAGTGGTGCGAGATCTATCGGTTCACTCACCACCAACACAAGAGTTGCATGTGCGGGTCTCCACATCTAGGCCCTCGTCAACCTTGACTTCGGAACTTGGGGAGCTCGAGCTCTTTTTCTCGTCCTCCACCTTTGTGGCTTTTGGCGCGATGGTCTCCGTGGTGCTGTTAATCACCTTGCCGTCCTTGACAATTCTCTTGATCAGCCAGTGGCCTTCGCCACCGCAAAGAACGCCAGAGTCGACACAGGACTGGCAAAGATCGAAATCTCCATCGTCACAGATACTGCAATGGTAGTGGGCACCGGGAATAGCGTGATCGCACTCGTTGCAAAACACCGAATACGAGCCATGGATGTTGAGAGATTGATCCACGTTGCGCATGTGCATTGGTAGATGAGCAGAGATACCGGCAATATCCGCGAAGAAGCGCTCACGGAGGCTCTCACGAGCTGAAGACGCGCTCGAACCGGGTGCTACCTCGTCATACTCCTTCTTTATTGGTGCTGGTTCATCTGACTTGACTTGGGCAGCAACTGATGCACGAGGCTCAATACCGAGATGTTTTTCGAGTCCCGCTCGAATGCTCGAACTCTGCATGACGCTGTTCAGATATAGATCATAAGCTTGGCGCTGCAGACTCTCCGTGGCTTGAACCGTGGGAATAGCACCATTCGAGGTAACTTCCTGGTTCGTTTGCTCAGTACGCTCAGCAGGCTGACTGGCAATTATGATTCGGTCAGCATCGGCAGCAGGATCATAGCGTTGGGGGTTCAAGCAATCGGCTGCTGTAGAGGTCTCTTGTGCCGCCCCGGTAGTGGTAGGGTCGACTGCGGCATGGTCATCAACAAGGGTAGCTTTGATCCGAAGCTTCAGTTTTGCTTTAGCTGCACGGTAGAGCTGCTTATAGACCGACGGGTTGTTGCTGTCGAGAGTGTTGTATGCTCCAGCACTATCGGAGAATCGCTCGAAGATGACAGTTTGGTTGGGAGGGATAGCGAGGAGAAACCGAAGCTGATTAGTAGCAGTGTTAGTATTACAACAATAAGAGTTTGAGAGTAGATGGAATAGATAGCAAGATCGTACGATGTTGCCCTCTACATCATGTAACTGTCTCGCGAGGCTGCACAAAGTACATAGCACATACCTTATCAGGAAGAACATTAGCTCCCAAATCTCTCAGAGCAAGCTTGAATCTTCTGTTGCTTCCGTTGATAGCCACCTTGACAGTGATCAAGGTGTCAGGGTTGACGGGTGGCATGGACGCCATCGTGAGCACTGACGATGATGACGACAGTGCTTGGGATGAGGCGTTGGACCTCGAAGCTCGCCAGGTAGGAGTCTGGTGAAAAGGGAAGTGATGGAGCTGTAACGAGCTCCAAACAGTATGAAGATATGACCGGCTACCTTAGTTTGTCAGAACAGGATGAAGGATGACTACCATGCGGTGTGCAAGGGATGAGGTTCAATGCAAGCTGAGATGAGGTGGGGATTGAGTGGAAGCCTAGTCTAGCCGCCAAACGGGTTTAGCGCGTATATGTAAGTCGTTCCATAAAGATACCTGGTACCCTTACGGTACCTGGTACCTTAGTTACTGTTAACTTACCTTAGGTACTCTGTGTAGTTTGGTTGTGGCGAGAATTGCCCCATCCTAGACGTTCCCTGCCTACGTACTTGGTCTATGGTGGTGTGACTGTGAATAATATACTACCGAAGAATCATGTTAGGTAGTGAAGGGAACCAAGTGATGAGACTCTTGATTATTTGTTACCGGAATGGCACACTGCATTCCTTCCTTCGAAATACCCACTGACACAAGAGCGGGTGGCCGGTGTTATGGGGAATAGGATGAAACGACGGTCTGCCCGTAATATGCCACCTCGGCTGTGGATTCACATTCGATATCCTGTCATCAGCAAAGCATTTTATCCAGTGATAGTATGCTGGCGAACCAAAGTATTCCATTGATAAAACAAACCCACCAGACCAGAAAAGTCACCCTAGAGAATGATACAAGAAGCGGGCCAGAACTGCTAAAAGGTAGAAGTCGCCAAACGAGCACGGACTCGTACATGGGGAAAGCTCGCCGTGAGTTGTTCGTAAAGCAAGGGAAGTGTCGGGTCTGCAGCAAATTACGAAGAAAGTAACGAAAGTTATGTACACCCAACCGAGCCATCGAAGCCACGACATCCGACAGAGCTTCGAGCCAGACACTAAAATGCAATAACTGTGAATCTAAGAGAAACCCGCGAGGTCTGAATGAGCTGTATGAAATTGAGACAACGCGGGTCGCCGCAGCGCCCTAGCCATGCACCCAGAGGCTCGGGTCCCAGAGAGAACCGTCCGACAAGGCGGTGAGACCGACTACTGAGGGGGATAGTATACCCCTCCATGTACTTGAGGATAGTAATACCCATCTGGAGGAGTCATCATCCCGCCCACACCTACAACGCCTCCAGGTTGTGGTACGGTGTAGCCAGCGGCAGGATAGCCGTTCGCCGTTCCAGCAGTAGCGGTCAGTTGAGAAGCATCGTAATAGTAGACCATGCCGTTGCTTTCATGTGCCACGGTTCCAGCTTGTGCGGCCGGATCTGCAGTCGCAGGTGAAACAGGTACAACATATGGGTACTGCTGAACGCTCGGTACGAAGGCAGGCGCACCCAACGCTGGGACAATTGCTGAGTTGAAGGAAGGCGAGTCTCCACTGTGAGGGGGATAGAAGAACACTGCAGGGGCCGGGTACTGTTGAGCATAGAAGCCTTGCGGTTGCAAGTAAGGGTATGGCTGAAATGGTTGCGCATGGATGGCTCGTTCCGGGATCTGTGACAGGGGTGTACCCGTCGATGCCTGGCTTGGATGAGAAGGATGCCGGGAATGACTGTTATACATCGACTGGTCTTGAGAGTATATGTGACCACTGACATGCTGCGGTACTTGTTGGTGGAAGGGTTGCTGTTGCTGTTGTTGCGGTGGATGGAAGGTTAAGCCCGCCGGAGATTCGATATCCGCAACGGAGACGGCCTTTTGAGGGCGTGGTTGATGCATGGGAATCGGTACCGGTCGGTTCTCCCGGAACGTAGGCTTCTGAGGAAGGGGATAAGACTGTCCTTGAGGAAAGCTTGGCGCAAGGGAAAGCACATCTGGCGAGGCAAGCTGCTCCTGTGGACTGAAGGTTTCGACAGGACGCTGGGATGCAGGCGGTAGGCGGACCACCGGTTTGCCCAGTTCTGTTACCACGCCGTTTGGCCGTGATAAGGAAGACCCTGCCGGCGAAACGATTCCTTCGCGAGAAACTTCTCGCGCCAAG